>OATP01000677.1_pt1 | contig 17886 bp, 15 predicted proteins | sample 1495041 | NCBI WGS metagenome assembly OATP01 (sample SAMEA2579972, study PRJEB22360) | human gut metagenome | biome: human gut; feature: human-associated habitat; material: faeces | place: Denmark | collected 2008/2010 | reverse complement strand
GAATTGCCCTCTTGTAAGTTTCGGGCAAGATGCCGGTTCCGCCGCTATAACCCGGATATCCTTACCTTCCGTTAGTTTATGGCGCAGGAATGGGAATGTGATACCGGAGAAGTTGGAACCACCACCGAAACAACCGATAACGACATCGGGGTACTCGCCAGCCATTTCCATTTGTTTCTCAGCTTCCAGTCCGATAACGGTCTGATGCAGCATAACGTGGTTTAATACGCTACCTAATGTATATTTACAGTTCGGTGTCTGCATGGCCAGCTCTACCGCCTCGGAGATGGCGGTACCTAGACTACCTTGATAATTAGGATGGTCTGTCAAGATCTTACGTCCGGCTTTCGTACTCATACTCGGGGAGGCAACAACTTGTGCTCCGAAAGTCTGCATGATCGAACGACGGTAGGGCTTCTGGTGGTAACTAACCTTTACCATATAAACGGCAAGTTCCAAGCCGAAAGCTTTTGCCGCATAAGAAAGAGCGGCACCCCATTGTCCGGCGCCTGTCTCGGTCGTGATATTTGTCGTACCCTCTTGTTTACAATAATAAGCCTGAGCCAAGGCCGAATTCAACTTATGTGAACCGATCGGGCTTACACTCTCGTTCTTGAAATAGATATGAGCGGGCGTATCCAGCGCTTTTTCCAATCCGGTGGCACGAACCAACGGAGTCGGTCGCCATACCTTATAAAGCTCGCGTACTTCATCGGGGATCTCGATCCATGTGTCTGTCGTGTTCATTTCTTGATGAGAGACGCCTTTCGAGAATAGAGGATATAAATCTTCCTCCTTTAAGGGCTGTTTAGTTTGTGGATTTAAGATCGGCAGCGGTTTGTTCTTCATATCCGCTACGATATTATACCATGCCGTAGGTATATCTTTTTCTTCTAGCAAAAACTTTTTAGTACTCATTTTCTTTATCTGGTGTTTACAATATTAATCTAATTTGACCTTTAAGGCTTACAACTTGGAAGCAAAGGAACAAATAATATTTCGTTTCTTCAAATTGAATCCGTAAAAATATATACATTCGCGGCTTATAAGGTAAGAAAAATAACAAACTGAATTATAATGAGACGGATTACCCTGTTGCTCGTGGGGATGCTAGCCTTATTTTCTACGACAGCGCAAAGAAAAAACTTCACTTACAAATTCTACGGCTTCGTCCGTGGAGATCTTTTCTACAATTCCCGGGCTAATATGGCTCCGATCGATGGGAACTTTTATCTCTATCCTTTGGATAAGAGTTTTGATGCGGATGGCAAGGATTTGAACGCCACGCCGAATGGCAGTTTCTATACGTTCACTTCCCGCTTGGGCTTGGACGTGACGGGTCCCGATATCGGCAAGGCTCGTTCCTCCGCTAAGATAGAGACGGACTTTGGCGGTTTTTCCGGTAGTAATACGATGTTACGTATCCGGCAGGCATACGTAAACTTGGATTGGGGAAAATCGGCGGTATTAGTAGGGATCACGTGGCATCCCTTGTTTGGCGCCGTGATGCCGGATGTCTTGAATCTTTCCACCGGAGCGCCGTTCCAGCCTTTCAACCGTAGCCCTCAGATCCGTTACCAGTATAAGGCGAATAGCCGGGTACAATTGACGGCTTCCGTGTTGTGGCAATTACAATACCTTTCCAGCGGACCGAAAGGCATGAGCGAGGATTATATTAAGAATAGCTGCATTCCGGAGATGTTCGTGGGGGCGGATTTTACCCCTGCGGATGGTTGGTTGATGGGGCTCGGCGCTCATATGATCTCCTTGAAACCCCGTACTTCCACGGAATGGAAGGAGCAAACTTTTAAGGTGAACGAGCGAATGACCGCATTCTCTTACGAGGCACATTTGAAGTATAGCGGAAGAAACTATACCTTTGCGGCGAAAACCTTGATGGCCTCAGCCTTGGATCATACCGCTTTATTGGGCGGTTACGGGGTGAGCTCGGTGGACTCCCGTACGGGCGAGCAGGGATATACGCCTTTTCGCCATTCTACGACATGGGTGAATTTCGCCTACGGAACGAAATGGAGACCGGGAGTTTTCGTCGGATATACGAAGAATTTGGGAACCGGGAAGTCCTTGGTCTCAGCGGATAAGGTGTATGGTATGGGATTGGATATCGATCAATTAATAACCGTCAGCTTAAACGTATCGTATAATTTACCGCATTGGAAGTTCGGTTTCGAGTATTGTCCGGCGACAGCTTATTATGGCACGACCGACTTAGAGAGCGGACGTATCGAGCAAACACATGCGATAACGAATCATCGTATATTAGGTTTGATGATGTATTATTTTTAAAGATAGATTGACCGGAATGGAAATGAAACGCAACTTGCTTCTTTTGATCGGCCTATGTATGGCTGTATGCGTACAGGCGCAAAAGAAAAACTTCTCTTACAAATTTTACGGACAGGTACGTGGAGACTTGTTCTATAATTCCCGTGCGAATGCCGAGATCGTGGATGGTTTGTTCCACCTATATCCGAAGGACGTGGCGTTGGATGCGGATGGCAAGGACTTGAACGCTAGTCCGAACGGTAGTTTTTACCTGCTTTACTCCCGTTTGGGAATCGATGTACAAGGACCGAAGGTTGGTTCGGCCAAGACTTCCTTGAAACTGGAGGCCGATTTCCGGGGTTCGGGTAGCAATTGGGCGGTGCTCCGTATCCGTCATGCCTATGTGAATCTGGATTGGGGCAAGTCCGCTGTCTTGATCGGACAGACATGGCATCCGCTATTTGGCGAGGTCTTTCCACAGATGTTGAATCTTTCTACCGGCGCCCCGTTCCAGCCCTTTAACCGCAGCCCGCAAATTCGTTATCGTTATACGGACAATGGGTGGCAATTGACCGGGTCGGTTCTATGGCAGTTGCAATATCTATCGGCTGGACCGAACGGAAAGAGCGAGGAATATATCAAGAATAGTTGCGTGCCGGAAGTCTATCTCGGGGTGGATTATAAGAAACCCGGTTGGCAGGTAGGAGCCGGTATGGAAATCTTGTCGTTAGTGCCGAGAACGCAGAACGAGGTGGATGGCAAGATTTATAAAGTCAGCGAGCGGGTTTCTTCCGTATCCGGCGAGGCGCACGTGAAATATCAGGACGCGAATTGGTTGGTGATGGCGAAAACCTTGCTGGCTTCTAACTTGACGCAGACTTGTATGTTGGGTGGTTACGGCGTCACCTCTATCGACCCACGTACCGGCGAACAGGAATATTCGCCGTATCTCTTCTCTACTTCTTGGTTGAATATCGTGTACGGAAAGAAATGGAAACCGGGTTTGTTCTTAGGCTATTTGAAGAACTTGGGAGCGAATGAGGCACTGGTAGGCAAAACCTATGGCGTAGGTCTGGACGTAGATCAGGTATTTACGACCAACCTGCAACTTTCGTATAATCTTCCGCACTGGAAATTAGGTGTTGAATATAGCCCTTCCATCGCATGGTATGGCAATGTGGATTTGCAAGATGGCGGACGGATTCATGACACACATTCGATAACCAACCATCGGGTATTGGGCGTATTGATTTATACGTTTTGAGAAGGCATGGAGGAATTACGCTAAGCATAAAAAAGCGGGATAAGAGTATTCTCTTGATCCCGCTTCCACGTATATAGAATTTACAAAGTTGTCTGTTATTTGATATTACCCACCTTTAGCAAGTACTCGGCGATTTGTACGGCGTTCAAAGCGGCGCCTTTCTTGATCTGGTCGCTCACGGTCCAGAATGTCAAACCATTCGGGTTGCTGATATCCTTACGGATACGGCCTACGTAAACCGGATCGTGATCCGCTACGAACAACGGCATCGGATAATCCTTGTTTGCCGGTTCATCCTGCAATACCACACCCTCAGCCTCGGCGAAAGCCTTGCGAGCCTCTTCCACGCTGATCGGACGCTCTGTCTCTACCCAAGTAGATTCGCTATGCGCGCGCATAACCGGTACGCGAACACAAGTAGCGCTCACCTCGATATCCGAGTGCATGATCTTACGGGTCTCGTTATACATCTTCATCTCCTCTTTCGTATAGCCATTTTCCGTGAATACGTCTACGTGAGGGATTACGTTATATGCCAATTGATAAGCGAATTTCTCCACTGTAGGCTCCTCGCCCTTTAATAATTGCTCATATTGTTTTACCAACTCAGCCATAGCGGTAGCGCCTGCTCCACTGGCAGCTTGATAAGTAGATACGTGAACACGCTTGATATGAGATAAGTTCTCGATCGCCTTCAACGCTACAACCATCTGGATCGTGGTACAATTCGGGTTAGCGATCACTCCACGAGGACGATTCAAGGCATCCTCCGGGTTTACTTCCGGTACGACCAATGGAACATCCTCGTCCATACGGAACGCGCTGGAGTTATCGATCATCACCGTACCATGTTTCGTGATCGTCTTCTCAAATTCCTTGGAAGTACCACCTCCGGCTGAAACAAAAGCAACATCGATTCCCTTAAAGTCGTCGTTATGCTTCAGTTCCTTAACGGTATACTGTTTACCTCGAAAGGTATAAACACGTCCGGCACTACGAGATGAGCCAAAAAGTACCAGCTCATCCATCGGGAAGTTTCTCTGGTCGAGTACACGCAGGAACTCCTGTCCTACGGCTCCACTTACACCAACAATTGCTACTTTCATTTTGAGCACTGATTTAATTTGAATAATGTAAAATAGTTATAACTTTGCTGTCTGTAAAGGGCTTTCATATTTTTGCCTTTTGCGCCCTATTATTTACAGTTGTAACTTATTAGGGTGCAAAGATAGAGAAATTTATAACTAAAACGATATAGCTATGAAACAATTATTATTAATTCTTGCGTTTTTACTTCCGCTTTGCGCTTATCCCCAGTTAAAAGAACCGTTTAATGGACCGGAGATTACATCGGATAACCCTTGGACGGGTGATTTAGATTGCTTTGTGATTGAGAACGGATGGCTGGTCTCACGTGCGGATCCTACCCGGAAAAGTGTTTCCATAGAAACTCCTCTCGTTTATTCCGCTACAATGGAATGGGAATTTGAGATTCGGATGGATTTCAAACCAAGCGATCAAAACCATATCCGGCTACATGTTTATTTAGATGATCAGAGGATGCTTGGATTAAAAAACGATTATTATGTCCAAATCGGCAGTAATAAGAAAACGATAACTTTTCGGAAACATACCGCAACAGAGAAGAATCCAAAGATATTAATAGAGAAAGCGCTCGATGTCTTGTTGGGAGCCGTGGATTTGAAAGTGAAACTTACTTTAGAAAATCATAAGATATGGAACTTATATGTGCTAGAGAAGGGTAGGTTTGTCTTGATAGGGAGTTGTGAATCTGAAGTTTCTTCTTCATGTAAAGGGGGACAACTACGTTTTGAATGCCGCTATTCTAAAACTCGAGTAAATGATTTTGCGTGTAACTACATCATTATATCCGATAATATCTCGATCGAACCAGAGAAGCCGGATACTCCCGAAAAGCCAGAAGAACCCAATGAGCCCGATGAGCCGTTGGTTCTTCCGCGGCTTCTTGCTATCCAACCGATCACCGAGTCTGTTTTCCAATTACAATATAATCTTCCGGTGGATATCCGTGAGGCGATATTCTCTATATCGGGTATCGGTAATGCTTCTCGTATGACCTATGCGGATGATATGCGGATCCATGTGAATATCAGCTTTGATAAGGAGTTGAAGGTTGGTATGGGTTATGATTTGTTGTGCTCGGGGTTAATGGATCTTGAGGGAAATAAGATTCCGGAGAGTTCTACCGAGATTCGGTTAGAATATGAAGAAGAACCCGACGTTCCGGAGGAACCGGAAGTGCCGGATACTCCTTCTTTCCCCGCCGGTAGTATCCGTATTAATGAGGTGATGGCTGATCCGAAAGGACAAAAGGCTTTTCCGGAAACGGAGTATGTGGAACTTTATAATACGACGGATAAGGCTATAGAGTTAAATGGTTGGTCATTCTTATATGGTAGTAAGCCAACGGTATTGACAGCTTTGCTCTTGGATGCGGATGGGTATGTCGTGCTTTATCGGTCCGGTAGGGATATACATATTGATGATGCGGGGCTGGATCTGCCCTTGGATAAATTCCCGGCGTCGTTGGTAAACACGGGGAAGGAGCTTGCTTTATTCGATCCTTCCGGTAAGGAGATCGACCGGATTGCCTATGAGAAAGCGAAAGTCGGTATCGCTTGGGAACGTTCTGAAACCGGCTTTCATTTATCAACGGATGAGCGAGGAGGCACGCCGGGTTCCGCGAACTCTTCTCCTGACGATGAACCAGAAGATCCAGATCGTCCGGACACTCCCCATAAACCGGGTATCCCCACGGACATTATAGTCTTACCCAATGAGATCGTTTTTAATGAGTTGTTGCCGAATCCTTACCCGGAAGGGAGTGAGTATATCGAGCTTTATAATCGTTCGGACCGGACATTGCCTTTGGCCGGACTGTCTGTTGCTACTCGTAAATCCGATGGTACATTGAGTTCGCATTATCCTTTATCTTCTATAGTCTCTCCGGTAGAACCACAAGATTATGTGTTGCTGACTAAAAGTATGGGAGGAGTGAGCGATTTTTATCTGATATCTTCGCCGGATGCTTTGCATGAATTAAAACTTCCGGTCTTGGCAAATACCTCCGCTACGTTAGTCCTGTTTCGTACAGAAGATGAGGTTATGATCGATGAGATTCGTTATTCCTCTAAATGGCATGCCCCATCCGTGAAAAACGAGAAGGGGATTGCCTTGGAGCGGATTAATCCTGATAGCGATACGCAGGATGAGATGAATTGGACCTCGGCTTCGGCCACGGCGGGATACGGTACGCCCGGCTATCGGAATTCCCAATATGGAAAGCAAGATGAAGGCGAGGTCACGGGCATAGAGTCTCCCGTTTATTCTGAGGCAACGAAGGAATATACGATCTCCTACCATCTTGATGAATCCGGCTATACCTGTCGAGCCTGGATATTTGATATCTCCGGAAGGCATATCAGTGAGGTGGTAAATCATGACTTATTAGGGATAGAAGGTGAATTGGCTTGGAACGGCCTTGCGGTGAATGGTTCCAAGGTGAGAACCGGCGTTTATATTTTCTATGCGGAACTTGTTCATCCTCAAGGACAGGTAAAACGATATAAGGAAGTGTTTTTAGTGAAATAAGTTCATTTGTGAAATAATATTAGTATTTTTGCTATGAGTAACTATAACGGTAACATTGAAAAAAGAAAAGCGGCTCAGGATTTAATGAAGAACAGAAGAGAAAATACTTCAAAGTATTTCTTCGATTTGTCAAAATTAACTTTTGCCGCTCTTGTATTGGGAGTAGGAAGCGCATTATTAAAATAGAGAAATATGTTATTAGCAGTATTCTTTACGGTTATTTCTATAATGGCGGCAGGTTTCTTGATATTCCTGTATACCCCTCGTGGTAAACGCTGGCTAAGAGATGAGTTTTAATCATTGATATACATCTTTATACCACTCAAGATCCTTGTACCACTCATTTAGTTTGGGCAAGGCTTCTTGGGGGACGTAGATAGATAGGCCGCTATATTTATTGACCGGCAGATAGCTTCCATACGGATACGGATAAGCGTAAACCGCCTTGGGTGTAGTAGCCTTGTAAATAACCGCCTTTTCCATGCTCCGCTTGAATGCGTAATATTGCTCTTCCGTGGCCAGACGGCTCACGTAATCATCAAAATCATATAAGGCATGATAATTCGGCGTCAAATACTCCATGATCTGCAATTCGCTAACGGGTACGGCGAAAAGATCACTTTCCGTCTTATCATGGAATAGGGTACGGCAAGTAGCGGCCAATTCATCCAACTCATCGCTTTTCATGACCGAGATCGTTCCTGCCTCACTTTGATAATACGTATAAAACTTTGTCGCTATCCCCACCACATCAGCTTCTTTTTTGAACATATCCCCCATTATCGATTGATAAGGGAAGCCGTTCGCCAATATCTCCGTTGGCGAGCCGATAATATAATCCGCGCATCCCCGGAAAGCGTAAGCTACCTCGGCACACGACATATAGCAAGCGTCGAACAAAATAAAATCAAAATGATACTTCGATAAAGCGGAGGCCAGATCATTGATCTCCATGAAATTATTCTTCCCATCCTGCCCGAAAGAACGCAGATAGCTATAGATATCCGAAGGTAGCCATCCCGTTCCGTGACTCCACAGCACCAACCCGTAACTATCCGCCGGATATTCCTTTTGTACCTTGTCGATTATTTGCGTCAGCGTCTCGGTAGAGGCCGAGTTCTGGTTCGAGTCGTAGGTCTCGAGCACGATCTGCCGGATGGTATCCGCTTCCACTTTTAATTGGAAAAGCTGGGGAGCCTCGTTCTGCTTATCCGTATAGATCAATAAATTGCCGTTGTTCAATCCATCTCGCTCAATCCCTTCCTTTATCGCCCTCAGGTTTTGGCTCACGTATCCACTCAAGCTATTATCCCCCGCGAAATAGATAAGAACCGTACGAGGGGCAGTAGTAGGGATAATGACCTCCTCTTTATCGCAAGCGACAAACGAAAGGAGTGACAGGAAAAAAATCACGATATATTTAGCCTTCATGAGTCATATTCTGGATTTATCTTGCAAAGATAACGTTTTTCATCCGTAAATCGTGGATATTATATAAGTTAACGTACGAATGAACTGATAAATATTATCTATATTTGTACGGTTTTGTCTCTTAAATAAACAAACCTAATGAACCGGGAGATATGAATAAACTATATTTACTGTTAGTATTTCTTTTGTCAACCTTTATGGATATTCAAGGACAGGTCGTGGCCGTGAAGACCAATGTGCTTTATGACGCGATCACTACGCCGAACGTAGGGGCGGAGGTCGCGTTCAACAAGCATTGGTCCGTTGAGGCATCGGGGTATTATAACGGTTGGACATTCTCGAGCGATAAGTCATTTAAGCATTGGATGATACAGCCCGAGGCGCGTTACTGGATACACGAGCGTTTCAACGGACATTTCTTCGGGGTTCATGCCCAGTATATAGATTACGATTTCGCCGGTTTGAAGCTCCTGTATGGGATGTAGAAAAAGAATAGTTATAACGGTAACGCTTATGGCGGCGGTATCTCTTATGGTTATCAGTTGTACGTGTCGCCCCGTTGGAACGTGGAGTTCACGGCGGGTTTCGGATACTTGCATTTTGAATATGATAAGTACGCTTTTCCTAGAGGAGATGCGCCTATCGGCAAGTTCCGCAACGAGTATTGGGGATTAACAAAGGCGGGTATCAGTATCGTTTACATCATCAAATAAAGAGATAAATCTATGAAGACATTCATTTATATATGTTTGCTTGTGATCGGCCTTGTTCTTCCGGCAGGAGCGCAGGTACCTATACAATCTTACCGGGGGCAAGTCTCCGTGAAGCAAAACCGCATCGAGCGGGAGGGCAACTCCTTGCGTCTAGACCTAACGATCAGTGTCTGCGGACTCTCCGTGGGACGATATCAAACCCTGTCCTTGATGCCGATGTTGCGTAGCGACAGAGATTCCGTAGTCATGGCCCCGGTAGTACTAAACGGGGTAAACAAGCAAAAAATGTTCGACCGTACCTTATTTTACGAAGGCAAGAAACCCGCCGATGGCGACGCTTATACGGTAATCAAGAACACCCCGGAACTGATCCGTGAAATCCCCTATGAACTATCTATCCCATACCAGCCATGGATGAAGAACGCCGCGTTGATATTGGTTGGGGAGTTGGATAATTATGAAGGTGCGCCATTACGAACATTCGTAAACGTATTGACAGAACATTTGGACATTCCGTAAAATGGTTTTTAACGCATTCCGTTATCCTGTAAGTACTGTCGAATAAGCGTAGGCGGTAGACTTGGGTATGGGCTTGTGCCTGCAATGTGTTCTGTATCTTTCGCTATGTTTCAGTGTTGAAAAATAGGTCGATGCCATATTCGTACATTTCTTGTACTTCTGTGTCACTGGCTCTTTTCACGAAAGTTTCCCCATTCCTGAAGTCAACTAGGTAAATGGCAAGTTGGTCACTCGGTAATTCCAGAAAGTCGTTAACCACATAAGGACTGTGTGTCGTTATAAAAAACTGGTTTCTGTCCGATTGGATAATATCCTGCGTTACCTTTGATATGAAAGGAGGGTATGAGTGGGCTTCCGGTTCTTCAAAAACTAATGCGGACTCACTGTTACTTTCAATAGCCGCTTTGTAGAAAATCATACGCTGCAGGGTATCGGCTATGGAATGAAATGGAATTAAAAATATCTCTCCCGGTTTCTTTTCTTTCATTACTTTAATCTCCTGGCTATTGGTATCGAAGACATATTTCAAGCCATAGTCGTTGAAAATAGTTCTTAATTCTTCTTTCAACTTGGGCATCATGGAAACGATATTCATCAAATTGCTTCCTCCCGGAGGTAATAGGAAAGGGATCGGTAATTTCTCCTTATCGAATGCTGGTGGATAGAGATAGCATTTGAAAGGATTTGCAGGTTTTCATATTTTCGGATTATGTTAAAGATTCCATATTCTGAAAAACAATCTATCCATGTGTATGTTTTCTTTTAAAGAATATGAATCAATAATTTGATTATCATGAAGATTTTAATAATAGTTACTAGCACAGGGACTTTTGCCAATGGGAAACTCGCGACCGGATTATGGCTTAGTGAGTTTACTCATATCTATCATAGTGCAAAAGAAAGCGGCTATGACATAACGGTAGCCAATCCTAAAGGAGGTTATACTCCCATTGATCCCGAAAGTTTAAAACCAATTTTTTTAGATGAAATGTCCGAAAAGTATTGGGAAAAGCCAGAATTCAAAAAGCTGTTGGATCATGCAAACAGTTTGGATAACCTGTTGGAACAACAGTTTGATTGTGTCTATTTAGCCGGCGGACACGGTGCGATGTATGACTTTCCTGACAATGAAGCTTTAAAGACTATCGTAAGGAAACAGGAGGAAAGTGGGAGGATAGTGTCGGCCATCTGCCACGGGGTCAGTGGGTTGTTGAATGTCAAACTATCCAATGGCGAATATATGATTAAAGGCAAAAAGCTGACGGGATTCAGTTGGTTTGAGGAAAGTCTTGCCAGAAGAAAAGAAGACGTGCCTTTTGATCTTGAAGCGTTGTTGAAAGAGAGAGGAGCGGATTATGAAAAAGCATTGATACCTATGACTTCAAAAGTAGTTGTAGATAATAATCTGATTACTGGGCAGGACCCGTTCAGTTCTAAAGAAATGGCGAAGGTCGTTATGCGGCAATTAAATAAAGCACAATAATAAATGGCTGAAGTAATCAGCTGGGAATAAATGTTTAATTCAAATCAGTATCATTATGAATTTAGATGAAGTCCTTCATCATCGTCGTTCTGTACGGGTGTATGATAAAGAAAAACCAATAGATACGGAAAAGGTAAAACATTGTTTGGAACTGGCTACATTGGCTCCTAACAGTTCTGATATGCAATTATGGGAATTTTACCATATTACAGAACCTGAATTATTGGCAAAAATTTCAAGGGACTGCCTTGGTCAGAAAGCGGCTTCTACCGCTTCACAAATTGTCATTTTTGTGGTTCGGCGTGACTGGTACAAGAAACATGCGCGATTCGTACTCAATTTTGAACGGGAGAACATTCGTCATTACAGTCCTAAAGAACGTCAGGCCAAACGTATTAAGGATCGGGAAATATATTACGGTATATTGATGCCCTTTGTTTATGCCCGGTTTTTCGGTATTCTCGGATTGCTTAGGAAATTGTTGGCTAATATAATCAGTATTTTCCGTCCTATGATGCTTGAAGTTTCCGAGAATGACATACGTGTGACAGCCCATAAATCCTGTGCGCTTGCCGCACAAACGTTTATGATTGCGATGGCAAACGAAGGCTATGACACGTGCCCCTTAGAAGGGCTGGACAGCCGTCGGCTAAAAAGGACATTGAAACTACCTCATGGTGCTGAAATAAACATGGCTATTCCTTGTGGGATACGGGATGGAAATAAAGGCATTTGGGGAGAACGTTGCAGAGTACCTTTTGAAGATGTTTATCGTAAACTTTAAGGCCTCCTTTTTTAAGGCTGGAATTTTCACTCACAAATAAAAAGTACAAATATCAAGTATAAGTGGTAGATGTTGTAGATGTTCGCATGAGCCGTTAATTCCCTATCTCGCAAAAATAAGTGACTTGTATCCATTGGCCATTCTGAAAGTGGATAAGTTGAAGGACGGCTCGATGGCTGTTGATGGTGAGGTTGGCGGTAATCTGCTCCGTGGTGAATGAGTGGTGAGCGTATTTGGCAGTGTGGTTGATGATCTTGTTGGCATACGTCTCTTTTCCTTCCTTTTCCCACGTGAAGATAGCGCGATCGAAATCTAGCGTGAAACGATCATGGAAGGTGTTTCCTTTCCATGTCTGACCCAAGGGCTTGACGCCTTGTGGAGTATCAACGCATTCTGTTATCCGGCAAGTGTTGTCGGATAAATGTAGGTGATAGACTTGGGCATGGGCTTGCGTGGCAAGCAGGAGCCATAGCGACAAGACGGGTAACAGGAGGATCGTCTTCATTTAATGGATAAGGGCAACCTGTCTCCATCGGTTGCCGGGCTAAAAATACAGAAGCGTGGAAACTATTGATATTACCGCATTGAGGCTCTCGACTGCCCTATCCATGTAATAAACAATAGCCCACGCCATGCTGTTATATCGTCCAGAGCGATTACTGGTAAATATAGCACCGACGTGAGCGTTCATTGTCTATTATCCATGGATATGAAATTGTCGAGATTTCAATGCGGGATAATATCTTTAAACGCTCTTCGTTAACTTATGTCCTCCTTCAGTGACCTACGCTTAGATATGAGGGATTATCGCAAATATAGGAAGAATAATTGATATCCGTATGCTATGTGGGGAGAAGTTTCCTTGCGGATTGACATTTTGACAAAATGTAAACGGAAGTCCGTGAGAGTCGATTATTTCGGGCGGATGTACGTCTCGCTTCCAAATACGCAAGAAAAAAACAGCAAAGGTTTACCTTATAGCCACTTATTCTAGCGAAATTAATTCATCATAATTCCTGTTTTGCCGGATGTTTGGGCGATTCCATAGGGTTACGATAGGGAAATCATTGGGTTACGACGCCATTCTTAATGGGTTATAACCCTATTCTTGGCCGTTTACGATGCCTAACGCGACTATATGTGTTGCCTAACGCAACCTATTGTGTGTGAAAAGGGGTACTTTTATCTTTAAAAAGGCGGTTTATGGGGATGCCTTTGGTGCTGTTTCGTGATTGTGGGGGGAAGGTATTGTTACGATATGTGGCTTATATTGAGCAAAAAGATGGAATGGAACTTATTTTGCTAATAAAAAGTCTTTGTGATTATCTTGTTGTAAGAGTAAAAGAAACTGCTTAAGTTATTTCTATTATGAGGCTGTATCAAATAATACAATATGGTAGTTATATTTGATGCAGCCTCATTTATTTATTTATTACTATTTAATTTCTGGTTTTTCCTCTGAGGTATCCCAACCTTCAACAGTTGCACTTAGTTTAACATCGCTTAAGCTAACATCTATAGTGTAATTATATACTTTATTTTTGTCCCACTGTGTAACGGAACCATATTTAAGAGCTATGTTTTTTGCTTCGCCATTAAATGTGACAGATTCATTAAGATTACTATCTGTAGTTGTAACAGTATATGTAATAGCTACCTTTGCATTTTCTATTGATTGAGGTACCATTAAATATGCTTGATCAGCGGTAATAGTATTATTTAAATCTGTAGTTGAAGAAGTCCATGTTCCTGCTGCACAATCATATGTTCCACCGTTCTTGATGCCGGTTAACGTGATAGTATTGATAGTCACAGTACTTCCCTCTGCAATTGTTTGGGCTGAGAATTTGACTTTAGATAGGACGTGTTGAAAGGTAAGAGAAACTGTCTCTTTACTTTTATCATTAGCTACAGTTGACACTAAAAGATCTGTAACTCCATTCTCTGAAGAAGGTATAGTAAACTCTATTTTAGGTAAACCTGTTGATTTGTTTGTGAAGGTAGAACTTACAGACACTCCATTAGTTTCTGTAGGGAATGGATAATATCCAATGAATGAAACTTTTTCAGCATTTGGCCAGTATTTAACAGGAGAATAGGTGTAATTTGCTCCATCAAAGGTTACTTTCTGATTATACATAAAGTTTGGTGTGGCAGAGGTTGCTGATGCATTCCATAACGCCTCTTTAGTATTATATGCAAAAACTCCGAATTCAGCCTTGGCAGGCAAGGCAGTTCCTTCTACTGCGGCTTTTGTCTGTTTCCCTACATAAGTAGTGAAATTAATTACATTGTCATTCTTTGCCACTAATGTGCCAACTTCGTCTTCGCTTGAACAGCCAGCCAATACTACTAGGCTTAATGCTGCAATGAATAAATTTGTCTTCATAACGCTTAGTCTTTTAATGTTGTTTTATGTTGTTACTATTTATCATTCTATATCTATGCGGGGATTACGATATTCGTCTCATCTCCCCAATTGTCTACACTTGCGTCGAATCCCCCTTCGCCGCCATTAGTTGCCGGCTTTACGTTTGGCAATTCCAGCGGAATATCCTCGGGAGTTTCCTCCTCGTCCGGATCGGCTCCGGTACCCAGCACCACTTTCACCTCTTTCGTCTCATTATTGATCGCGGCACGTGGAGCTATATCATATTGCTTCGTAATGACCGTCTTGTTATCGACCAATAAGATGGAGAGCGTAAGCAAATTACTGATCTCGTCCGTGGCCTTCGATGTGACGTTCGGCCTGCCGAGTGTCAGGTAAGAGCCGGATAAGATACCATCGGTCGTTGAGTTCTCGTGAAAGGTCTTTTCCGAGAAGTCCACGAGTTGCGTCGCTACGCTACTCCCGGTCTTTCTATCCGCTATCCAATATGTATCCGCCATCCCTTTAATCGATCCCCTCGCAGTCCGCATGTTGTGCAATCCTTTTATCTCTAAGGACAGATGGGTCGTGAAGATTACCTTCTCGGGCCGGCAAGCCAAGGAAAACTCCTTTCCCTCCTTAAGGTTCGCCCGTACCATCTCTTGCGTCACCTCAAAACCCTCCAATGTAGCTACCGCTAAAGGTTCCGGATCGTAGATCAGCCGCTCTCCCTCGGTGGGCGTGTACCAATCGCTATCCGTCGTCTTCATCACGATCCGCAGGGTGCTGTATTGATCTTGACCCTCGATCGTGAGATAACTGTATTCTTCGGCCGCTTGGTTAAATACCACTACGTTATAGATCCCTTTCCTCAATCGCACCTCGTCACCCGTGACCGTGTTGGTAAGGAAACGGCTTGGCTCCCCTCCATCGACCGGGTAAAAGAGCGCGGTCATACCATCCGGGTCGATACCGCAAGGACCCCAATCTATGTCGAGGCGCACGGCGCAACGGTCTACATACTCGCCGATCATAGTCTCTTTCGAGCATCCCGCCAATCCCATGACAAGCGAGATCAAGATGATAAATAACTGGCTCTCTCTCATCGGATACTCGTTTTCTTTAGCCCGTCGATATTGTTCGCGATCCCTTTCCTTTCATTGCTTAGATTCAAGGAACTATCCTTCGATAGGAAAAACGGCGACAAGGTCAATTCCTTATGCTTCTCCGTGTCCCCCTCAACCTCTACCGAACGGATCGTGGCGACATATAACGGGATCACCTCGTCTTGACATGCCTCCAGATCCTCTAGAGAGGAGATATATGCTTCCGCTTCCTCGAACTTCGACATATTACGAAAACCTATGTTTTTCGCGTCGTAATTGAAAACCAATACATTATATTTATCCGGTGGTAAGAACAGGGTGATGCCATTGGCGTTCCCATCCGTCTGTATCATCGGCCCGCCCTCCGACGGGTAGATACAATAGCGAAGTTTCTCCGGTACCGGGGAACCTGCTACCACGCTATCCCAACGAAGGGTGCAAGTGATGTAGCCCGTGCCTCTTTTCTCCGGTTCCTCGGATCTCTCGCAACTACATTCCAGCACCATGCCGATAATGAATAAAACTGCGATAGAGATCTTTAAGATAATACTTGTCTTATTGTACCTATACATTTTATTTATCTTTGAAAATCAATTATGATTGATCTTCTGGACGCAAATGTATAGGGAATGCTAAAGGGGAGAATTGTTATTTTTGTCCAAAGAGTTGCAAAAGTTGAGAGATTTAAAAAAAATCATTGAATATTATGTATTTTCATCCTTTAGAGAACGGACAGAGCGGGGAGATTGGCCGAAATTAGCCCTGCAGAAGTGCGAGAAGTTAGAAAGCGATTCAAAGCCATACTTGTAGCAAATCTCGGATATGGAAAGCTCTGTCATGATAAGGTCGTTATGAATGTCTTGGCATTTGCGTTTCAGCATCCATTGATAAGCGGGCTCTCCAAACGTATCCTTGAAGATACGGCGGAAGGTGGGTACGCTGTAGCCTCCCAATTGGGCGAAGGTCTCCACGTCTTTCGCCTTCTGGTAGTTCTGCATCACGAAATACTGGAAACTGTGGCTATACCGGTAAATCGGGGCGTAAAAGGCGGCTAGCTCCTTGATGGGGTAGTAGCAGTTCAGCAAGTAGACCATCTCCGAGCGTTTGGCTTGCATCAGTCCGGAGCATCTTAAATCATCGTTGAGGTAAAGCTTCATGCCCTCGATGAAGAGTGGTATCGGCGGGACCATCGTCATTACGATGGGCTGCTGGCGTTCGTTCTCCACGATGGAGATGCCTTTGTTGAAACGATTGTCGCATATGTTTTGCGGACGCTCGGAGAGATAGATGGTACATTCGGTGTAGTCGAGTACCTTGCACTCCACTTTCGAGCCGATCGGTTGCAATACGAACTGTCCGCCCCGGAACGTGGTGTCCGGGTGCTCCTCGCTGTTCAGCCAGATCTCTCCCTTGACTAGGAAAAAGACCATGTTCTGCATGCATCTTGTCTGAGGGATCACGTACCCTTTCGGATAAAGACGATACTTGAATATGTCCCTCTGGTAGAAACTACAAGAGGAACAGTCGGTATATTTGGTGCAGCGATGGTCGGTTAACATAATTGGTGTCTTTATAATTTTACTTTCTTTGTCTTGCCCTCGCTCTCGTTGTGAAAGCGATCTACGGCGGTCACTACATAGCGATATTTTACCTTACATTTCTCGTAAGGCATCAAGTAGCCGGTTTCCCGGGTGATAGCCACGATCTTCGAGGGATCGCTCGTGTCTATCGGCTCCTTGTCGTTAAAGCGATAGACCACGAAATAGGAGGCTAGCTCCGGATTCGTGGGGCTTTGCTCCGCTTGCCAATGTAACAAGAAGCCTTTAGGTGTCCATTCGGTCTTTAGCTTGCTTACGTCTTTTGGCGGACGGTTATGCATATGGGTATAGGCCGGGATAAGGGCCGGGTAACGGTGGTAGTTCCGTTTCAGGCTGTCGGCTACGCCCTTGTTGTTCCATAGAATCTCATTGGCGGGCCAGAAACAATTGCCGCTCACGTGAGGCAAGGCACGCTCGTAACGCATCTTGCGGGTTAATTGGTCCGCTTTCATGGTGCGGGCCACGTCTTGCCCGATATATAAATGACCTCCGTTGGCGTTTTTGTCCCACCATTTGATAAGCGTGATGTAATCTGCTGCCGGGTGTCCGATCTCCCAATAGATCTGGGGGATGTTATAATCGATCCAACCTTGCTGTACCCAATAGGTGATATCGGCGTAGAGGTCGTCGTAGTTTTGCAGACCGTTGGTATTGCTACCCGATCCGTCTGCGGTGCTTTTCTTGTTGCGGTAGATGCCGAA
>OATP01000637.1_pt1 | contig 18549 bp, 13 predicted proteins | sample 1495041 | NCBI WGS metagenome assembly OATP01 (sample SAMEA2579972, study PRJEB22360) | human gut metagenome | biome: human gut; feature: human-associated habitat; material: faeces | place: Denmark | collected 2008/2010 | reverse complement strand
CTGTGGAAGGCTTCGATACCTCTCTTGCCGAGGGCGTACTGCTCATGACCCCGTTCTCCGCCGACGACGAGAAGAACGCCGACTTCGTCAACGCTTACAAGGATAAGTACGGCGATACCCCCGACCAGTTTGCCGCCGACGCCTACGACGGCGTGCACGCGGTGGCCGAGGCCCTCAAGGAGGCCGGTCTTGGTGTCGACGCCGACCCGACCGAGGCCGCCGAGAAGCTGTCCAAGGCTATGCTCAAGATTACCGTTGACGGTCTGACCGGCAAGCTCACCTGGAACGATAAGGGCCAGGTCCAGAAGGAGCCCACGGCGTACGTCATCACCGACGGCAAGTACGTACAGGCCTAATTGGCCGCCTTACATAGAGCGGTTTTGATCCCAAGCAGGGGAGGTTTTGGCCTTCCCTGCTTGCTTGGTATCTAGGGACGATGTAACGTCCCTGTTTCATACATCAACTGGAAACCTATTCGAAAGGGGGATGTGGAACATGACGGTCTTTATCCAATACCTGGTCAACGGCCTGTCCATGGGCAGCGTCTACGCCATCATCGCGTTGGGCTACACCATGGTCTACGGTATCGCCAAGATGCTGAACTTCGCTCACGGCGACGTCATCATGGTCGGTGCCTATGTCTCGTTCTGCGCCACGTCGTATCTCGGCCTCCCGGGCTGGGTATCTGTAATTCTTTCTTGTGTGGTCTGCACGGTTCTCGGCGTTCTCATCGAGGGTCTGGCCTATAAGCCGCTGCGCCAAGCAGGCCCGCTGGCCGTTCTGATCACGGCTATCGGCGTGTCTTACTTCCTGCAGAACGCCGCGCAGCTTCTGTGGGGCGCCACGCCCAAGAACTTCACTTCGCTCGTCACCTTCCAGGTGCCGGAGTTCTTGGCCAAGTTCAACGTAAGCGCCGTCTCGCTCGTCACCATCGTCGCCTGCCTGGTTATCATGGCCGGCCTGATGTTCTTTACAGGTAAGACCAAGATGGGCAAGGCCATGCGCGCCGTGTCCGAGGACAAGGCCGCCGCTCAGCTCATGGGCATCAACGTCAACCGCACCATCTCGATGACGTTTGCCATCGGCTCGGCGCTTGCCGCCATCGCCGGCGTGCTCCTGTGCTCCTACTCGCCGGTGCTGCAGCCCACGACGGGTGCCATGCCTGGCATCAAGGCCTTCGACGCCGCCGTCTTCGGCGGCATCGGCTCCATCCCCGGTGCCTTTGTCGGTGGCATTCTCATCGGCATCATCGAGGCGATGGCGCAGGCTTACATTTCCACGAGCCTTGCCAACTCCATCGTCTTTGGTGTTTTGATCATCGTCCTGCTCGTCAAGCCTGCCGGCCTCTTGGGCAAGTACGTCCCCGAGAAGGTGTAGGTGAGCGTTATGAAGTTTCTTAAAGACAAGCAGACGCGTCACGACTTTGTCACGTACGCCATGTGCCTTGTGGCGTTCGCCATCGTGTTCTTTATGCAGTCTAACCACATGATTCCGCGCATGATCGCCGGTCAGCTGGTTCCCATCACGGCCTATATCGTCATGGCCATCTCCCTTAACCTCGTCGTCGGCATCGCGGGCGACTTGTCGCTGGGCCACGCGGGCTTTATGAGCGTCGGTGCCTATACGGGCATCGTTACCGCTGTCGCGCTGGAGAGCGCCGTTCCGTCCGACCCGATGCGTCTGATCATCAGCATTGTGGTCGGCGCAATCGCCGCTGCCATCTTGGGCTTCTTGATTGGTATCCCGGTCCTGCGCCTGAGCGGCGACTATCTGGCTATCGTGACCCTGGCTTTTGGCGAGATCATCAAAGAGATCGTCACCTGCCTCATTGTGGGCGTCGACTCCCGCGGCCTGCACGTGATCTTTAACATCACGGGCAACTCTACGATCGACGACTTGCACCTGCTCGAGGACGGCACCGCCATCATCAAGGGAGCCCAGGGCGCCTCGGGCGTGTCGACGTACTCGACCTTCCTCGCCGGTGCCATCCTGGTCATGGTCGCACTCGTGATCGTGCTCAACCTGGTTCGCAGCCGTACCGGCCGTGCCATTATGGCCGTGCGCGATAACAAGATTGCAGCCGAGTCCGTAGGCATCTCCGTCACCGAGTACCGCATGATCGCCTTCGTGGTTTCCGCTGCCCTCGCCGGTGCTGCCGGAGCCCTCTTCGGCGGTAACTTCTCGCAGCTCTCCGCCACCAAGTTCGACTTCAACACGTCCATCCTCATCCTGGTGTTCGTGGTCCTGGGCGGTCTGGGCAATATGCGCGGCTCCGTCATCGCGGCGGCCTTGCTCACGGTGCTTCCCGAGCTGCTCCGTCAGTTCTCGGACTACCGCATGCTCATCTACGCCATCGTGCTGATCCTGGTCATGATTTTTACCAACAACCCGCAGCTCAAGGCGTTCTTCGGTCGCGTCAAGGACCGCTTTGCTTCCAAGAAGGAGGTGGCAGCCGATGTCCAGTAAATTTGAGTTCAAGAAGGGCAAGATGGTCCCGTATCCTTCTGGCGCCATCGTTCCCGATCGTGACCTGGGCGAGCGCCCTGCACTCGAGTGCATCCACCTGGGCATTGAGTTCGGTGGCCTTAAGGCAGTCGACGACTTTAGCCTGACTATCGGCAAGACCGAGATCGCCGGTCTGATCGGTCCCAACGGCGCCGGCAAGACCACGGTCTTCAACCTGCTCACCAAGGTGTACCAGCCCACGCATGGCACCATCCTGCTCGATGGCGAGGACACCTCGGGCAAGTCGGTCTACCAGGTCAACCGCATGGGTATTGCCCGTACCTTCCAGAACATTCGCCTATTCAACACCATGACGGTGGAGGATAACGTCAAGGTCGGCCTGCATAACCAGGAGCGTTACTCCGGCTTTGAGGGCGTGCTGCGCCTGCCGACGTATTGGAAGCACGAGAAGGCTGCTCACGAGCGCGCCATGGAGCTGCTGTCCATCTTTGATATGGAGCATCTGGCAAACGAGCAGGCCGGATCGCTGCCTTACGGCGCTCAGCGTCGTCTGGAGATCGTCCGCGCGCTTGCCACCAACCCCAAGCTACTGCTGCTCGACGAGCCTGCCGCCGGCATGAACCCGTCCGAGACCGCGGAGCTCATGGAGAACATCGTCAAGATTCGCGACACCTTTGGCATTGCCATCATGCTTATCGAGCATGATATGTCGCTCGTTATGAACATCTGCGAGGGCATCTGCGTGCTCAACTTTGGTAAGGTCATCGCCAAGGGCACGGCAGAGGAAATCCAGAACAACGACGCTGTTATTGAGGCATATCTGGGCAAGCAGGATAAGGGGGAGAACTAAATGGCAGAGCCGATGCTTTCCGTCTACAACATCAACGTCTGGTACGGCGCCATCCACGCCATTAAGGACATCTCCTTTAACGTTAACGAGGGCGAGATCGTGGCCTTGATCGGTGCCAACGGCGCCGGTAAGTCCACGACGCTTAAAACCGTTTCGGGCCTGCTGCGTTCCAAGACCGGTTCCATCAAGTTTATGGGCGAGGACATTACTCATACGCCCGCTGATAAGCTGGTTGGTAAGGGCCTGGCTCAGGTTCCCGAGGGTCGTCGCGCCTTTTTGCAGATGACGGTCGAGGAGAACCTGGAGATGGGTGCCTATACGCAGCCCAAGTCCACGGTGGCTCCGGGCCTGGAGCGCGTCTACGAGCAGTTCCCGCGCCTGAAGGAACGTCGTCGCCAGGTCGCCGGCACCCTTTCGGGCGGCGAGCAGCAGATGCTCGTTATGGGGCGCGCCCTTATGAGTAACCCCAAACTGCTTATGCTCGACGAACCTTCCATGGGTCTGGCACCGATTCTGATCGAACAGATCTTCCAGATTGTCGAGGACCTGCACAAGGCCGGTACCACGGTACTTCTGGTCGAGCAAAACGCGCAGATGGCGCTTTCGATTGCTACGCGCGGTTACGTGCTCGAGACCGGCAAGATCACCATGACCGGCACCGGCCAAGAGCTACTGCACGACGATAACGTGCGTAAGGCCTATCTGGGCGGTTAATTCATTCAACGAAGGGGCACTGACTATCCCGGTCAGCGCCTTTTTTTATGTTGCGGTGAAATAGGGACTAAATAGGGATTCTAGACGCCAAAACAGTCCCTATTCCACCGCAACTTCATTGGGGCGTGCGACGATGACCGTCCCAAATTAGCACCCCTGCACCAAGCCAAGGCCCCGTTCCGGAATGTGTCGGAACGGGGCCTTGGTGGTTGGGGGCTATTGGGTTTTGTTCGCTAGTCTACCTTTTGTCCGCATGTTGGGCAGAACTGGGCTTCGGGCACGAGCGGGGTTCCGCAGTGACGGCAGAAGCGGGCAGGCTCGGCCGGAGCTGCTTGCATAGCCGGTGCTGTGGGCGCTACGGCGTTCTGCTGGGTGCGCTTCTGACGACGACGCTGCTTGCGCTGAGGCTTGGGCACTGCGGCTGTCGTACCGTTCGCGGTCTTCGCGCGCTTCTTGCGGATGCAAAGGATAACGATCGCGCCACCGATGATGAGGACGATTGCCACGCCACCGCCGATAACAAACGGCAGGTGAGTGTGGACAAAGTACAGCACATCCTCGGGCAGCGAGTGGGGGATGTTCGATTTATAAATGTTTACGTGTAGTGTGGTGGGGTCATTCTCGTCGGAATCGGTTGCCAAAATCTTGCGATCGCCGTTCATGAACGAAAGGTGGTTGTACAAATGGGAGTCAAACTCGCTCTTTGCCCCGGTCTGAGCATCGACTAGGCATGATGAGGACCTGTCGTCGTCATAGTCATAGTCATAATATTCCCCAAGTAAGACACCGCCATCATGCGAAATACCGCAGAGGTAGCCATCGCCAAAGGGGAAGGCAATCGAGCTGATGACTTTGCCACTATTCAGGTCGCAAACGCCAAGGCCGGCATCCTTTTCATTCAGGCAGTAATCCCCGTCATCCTCTTCAAAAAGATCGTTCGATCCCTTCTTTGTATAGAGGGCATAAAACTCCGCTGAAGGATATGAATAAAGCCATTCAGGAGCGTGGTCATCATCGTTGAAAACAACGCTCATATTTCCATCACGGTCCGCTTTTATTAATGCGGTTTCACTCTGAAGATAAATATTATCCGAATTCAAGCTGGAGCTAACATTGTCAATCGCTGAAGATCTGCCGTCTTTTTTAACGCTGGCAGTCTTTAATTCGGTTGACCCCGTGTCGCAATTGAAAACCCTAAGCGCGACAAGGCCGTCTTTGGTATTGTCCTGTAGGGCATATAGGCGGCTCATATCTTTTGAGTAGTAGTACGAAGAGTCATCTTTATTTGGTTGATATGTCTGGATCAGTTTGTCGGATTTAAGATCATAGATTTCGATTTTTTTAAGCTCAGATTCATAGTCATAGTGTCTGACGGCCGCTCTTTTTCCGTCGTAAGAGACGGTTGCACCGGTATAGGCATATTTGGCCGAAATGATGGGATGGACTGTTTGACTTTGGTTGTCTGGCGAGAATACGACCAAATTATTGTCGTCTTGCCAGTAGAGTTGATTATTGGATGTGGGACATCCTGACTCAAGGCCTTTATCCGGAATGGCAATTGGGCATGCGCTACCGTCATTAAAATTGATGAGAGATACGCTCTTTAAGTTGTAACCGTCATCCTCATCGTAATCGTAATCGTATAAATAGCCGAACTTTGAATCGTCGCCCGTGCTGATATACGAGTAGTCGCTGCTGGTCTTAAAACTGTATGACTTCTCGAGCTCGGGGGTCGGTACGCTGCCGCCGGCTAATGCTGTGGGAGGGGCTGCGAGCGGAGACAGTGCCGCGATCAGGCCGATGGCGGCTGCTGCGATCCTTCCGCTCTTTCGGATGCTCTTAAACATGGCAATCCTTTCCTCTGGATACGAATGTCGATACTGTCATGGTTGCCTAAGATTTGCGAACCATGTTGCGCAACATTCGGCATCGGCAACATTTTTCGGCCAGCCGCGCCGTTCCCAAGGAATCATTCTAAGTTGCGGTGAAATAGGGACTAAATGAAGGCTCCAGAGGCCAAAACAGTCCCTATTCCACCGCAACTTCATGGGGATGTGTGACAATGCCCGTCGGAAAACATCTGCTGTCTTTGGGGGCCTATCTATGCTGTACGAGTTTTGCGCCGAGAACTTTGAGCGAGTGCCGGCGGCCATCGAGGCCGGTGCGGGGCGCATTGAGCTGTGTGACAACCTCGCCGTCGGTGGCACCACGCCTTCCGCCGGCGTTATTAGCGCTACAGTCAGTTACACTCACGAGCACGACGCGCGAGTGATGTGCATGATTCGTCCGCGTGGTGGCGACTTTCATTACAACCAGGACGAGCTGCGCATGATGGAGATGGACCTGGGCCTTGCCGTGAGCGCCGGCGTTGACGGCCTGGTCTTTGGCTGCTGCAAGCCCTGTGCCGGCGGCTGGGCGCTCGACGAGCTCACCCTCGGCGCTCTCGTGATGGCTGCGGGCTGTGCGACCGAGGAGTGCAAGCGCGAGTCCCTTGACATCACCTTCCACATGGCATTTGACCAGCTCTCGCCCGAGGCTCAGCTCGATGCGATTGATACACTTGCCGACTGCGGCGTTACGCGCATCCTCACGCATGGCGGTGCGACCGGTACGTCGATCGAGGATAATTTCGATCACCTGGCTCGTTTAATCGAGTATGCGGGCGATCGTTTGACCATCCTTCCCGGCGGCGGCATCACTACGGCAAATCGCGACGCGGTCGCGGCGGCGCTAGGCGTCTCTGAGCTCCATGGCACCAAGATCGTGCCGCTGGAGGTATAACCCGTGGCGCTGGTATTTGACGTTCAGCAGGCGAGCGGCAAGCCCGACGATAATCGTCGCCCTGGCACCGCGTGCCCCTTTTGCGACACGGAGGGACTTGCCAACATCATCCAGCGCGATGGTGACTGCATCTGGCTCGAGAATAAGTTCAAGACCTTGCGGGCCACCCGTCAGACCGTATTGATCGAGTCTGCCAATCACGACGCCGACCTGGTGACCTATGAACCGGATGAGCTGCATCATGTGATGCGGTTTGCCCTGGGCTGTTGGCAGCAGATGATCGATTCTCAACAGTACCGCAGTGTGCTCATGTACAAGAACAAAGGCCCGCTTTCGGGCGGCAGCCTCGTCCATCCACACATGCAGATTGTGGGCCTGGAACAGGAGGACGGCTATGCGGCGTTGACCTCAGCCAACTTTGAAGGCATTGGTGTCTGGCAACAGGGGAGAATCTCGGTCGACATCTCAACCGAACCGATCATGGGGTTCTTTGAGGTCAACGTTTCAGCCCCGCAGGGAATCGCCGCCAGCGATGGCGCGCGAGACCAAGCCGAGACGGACCTCTTCGCCGATGCGATTCAGGTAGCTCTGCGCTATATCCTGAACGAGCACCATGGTGGTCGCGCAGAGTCGTACAACTTGTTCTTCTACCACATGTACGGTCGGACCATTGCCAAGGCGCTGCCGCGTTGGGTGGTATCGCCCTACTTTGTGGGCTATCGTCTGGCCCAGGTCAATGCCGAGACGACGCTCGATATCGATGCTGAGCGCCTGCGCGCGCATCTGGAAACGCTCGTATAGCAAGACTAGCCCCGCGTAATGCGGACAGTCTAGCGTGCCATGGCGTCGCGGCCGGCCTCGACCCGCTTGCGCTGGGCGGCGCGCTCCTCGCCGGTCAGATGCTCAAAGAGATGCCCGATAAGCGAGGCGAGCACCTGCTGAAACAGCGTTCCGCACATGACGGGAAACACGACCTCGCCGGGAAAATACTGTGTGGCGATGACGGCGCCCGAAGAGATATTGCGCATGCCGCAGGTAAAGCACATGGTGGTCGTCTCGTTATACGGCAGGTGCAATGCGCGGGCGATCAGAATGCCCACGACAAAACCGCTGATGGCGAACACCAGAATAAAGAGGGCGACTTCCAGGCGCACTGCGTTCATGTGCAGCACGTACTCGCTCATGGCGGTGGAGTTGGACGCGATGACGCCCATCATCATAAATTTGCAGGCGGGCGAGAGCGCGGGGGAGAGTTTCTCGTGTCCCCATCCGCGCGTGAGTTCGTTGATTACGATGCCGAGCAGGGCGGGGATGGCAATCATAAAGGCCATGTTCTGCATCATGCTCGGAACATCGATTGCGACGGTGGCGCCCAACAGGAGCTTGAGCGTGAGCGGAATCGTTACGGGCGATATAACCGAGGACGTCAGGATGATGGTGAGCGCGAGCGGGCCGTTGCCGCCGAACATGCTAATCCACATAAAGGCAGTGACTGCCACGGGTACGCTGTACTCGAGCACGATGCCGCAGACAAGGTTGGGGTTGGAGCCAAAGAACAGTGAGCCCATGGCATACGCCGCGATGGGGATGATCACAGCCGAGACAAATAACGCCAAAATCAGATGCAGGGGACGGCGGAACACCTCAGCTACCTGGTGGAAGGTGTTGCTGAGCGCGCCTTGGAACGTCATAAAGGCAAACAGGGTGGGAACGATGGGCTTGAGAACGCCGATCTGCTGAGGAAAGAGCACGCCGAGCGCCACGCAAACCGGAACGATGACCTGCATGTGCCCCGCGAGAAACTTGCCCAGTCCAACCCATTGCTTCATATACTCTTGTGACTCCCTTTGCTCGTGAATCCGTTTTGAATGGATATGCTAGACGCTCGCATGCGTTCGTGCGTCAGAAACGCTCGAATATTTCGAGGCGATTACCGGCATCGTTTACCGAAACCGCGGCGTGCTGCGGCGATTTGCGTCCGCGCTGCACGGTATAATAAATCCGTTCAACAGATCTGCCTGCCGAAGCGGGCATACACAGAGGACTCATCGCTATGAACCGTGAGAGGTATCGCGGCGACCTGCCCCTATCGGGGGTGGGCGCCTATGTCATCGCTTAAGACGACGCATCGCTGGGCGGTCGCTCAGCAAAACCCCGAGCTCGAAAAGGAGCTTTCGACTGGCCTGGGCATACCCGGGCTGGTGGCGCGCATTATGGTTGCGCACGGCATTACATCCATCGAGGAAGGCCAGCTGTTTTTGACGCCTTCGCTCGATCGCGACTGGGCGGACCCGCTCGTTATTCCGGGCATGGTGGTCGTCGCCGACCGCGTTGAGCGTGCTATTCGCAGCCACGAACGCATCGCCGTCTTTGGTGATTTTGACGTCGACGGCATTACGTCGACTTGTCTGTTGACCGAGGCACTGCGGACGTTTGGCGCCGATGTCACACCATTCATCCCGCACCGCTTTGACGAGGGATATGGCCTTTCGCGCGCGGCGCTCGACCGCGTCAACAAGCTCGCCCAACCCAATCTGATCGTGACCGTCGATAACGGTATCGCGGCCAAGGAAGAGGTCTCCTATCTGGAGAGCCTGGGAATCGATCTGGTGGTTACGGACCATCATGAGCCGTCCGACCAGGTGCCGCAGGGCGTGCCCCTGACCGACCCTAAACTCGAGGACAAGGGCCCCTCGCGTGAACTTGCCGGTGCCGGTGTGGCGCTCAAGCTGGTGCAGGTTTTGGGTGAGCGTTTGGACAAGCCGTCGTATTGGCGTTCGCTGATTGAGGTTGCGGCGCTGGGCACCGTGTCCGACATGATGCCGTTGACGCCCGAGAACCGCGCGCTGGTCGCTGAGGGCATCCAACAGATGCGCGTGACGGCCCGCCCCGGTTATATCGCGCTTGCCGCACTTGCCAAGGCCGACTTTTCTACCATTACGGCCGACGGCCTGTCGTTTTCGCTCATCCCTCGTCTGAATGCTGCCGGCCGCATGGCTGATCCCAAGCTGGCGCTCGACCTGCTGCTTGCCCGCGACCCCATCGAAGCGAGCGCGCTTGCCGCCGAGCTCGAGGAAATCAATCGCCAACGTCGCGAGATCGAGGCGGAGCTCACGCGCGATGCCATGGCAAAGGTCGAGGAGACTTATGACGGCGGGCGCGCAATCGTCGTGGGTGGCGAGGGCTGGCACGAGGGCGTCAAGGGCATCGTGGCAAGCCGCCTGACCAACCGTTATCACGTGCCGGCGCTGCTGTTCTCGATCGAAGACGGTATCGCTCGCGGTTCGGGTCGCTCGGTGGGCAAGGTCAACCTGTTCGAAGCCGTCGAGCGCTGTTCCGACCTGCTGATTCGCCGCGGCGGACATGCGGGCGCGGTGGGCGTGACCATCGAGGCGTCCAAGCTCGACGAGTTTCGTCGTCGCCTTTCCGCCGTGTTGTCCGAGCTTCCCGCCGAGGACTTTGAGGACACCGACGAGGTTGCCGCCACGGTCGACCTTTCCGAATTGAATATCGAGACCATCGAGCAGATTTCCCGCCTTGAGCCGTTTGGCCAGGGTAATAAGGTGCCGCTGCTGGCTGCCGAGGGCGTGACGATGTGTGATCGCGCCGTGGTGGGTAAGACCGGCGAGCATATGCGCTTCGTGGCGACGGATGGAGCCGCGAGCGTGCCGGCCATTATGTTCCGCGTGCCGCAGATCGATAAGCTCATCAATTGCGATAGCGCCGTCGACTTGGTGTTCGAGGCCGTGGCCGAGCATTGGCAGGGACGTGTAAAGCCCAAGCTTATGATCAAGGATGTCTTGGTCCGCGATACCACGGCGCCCAGCGTTGACGATCCGGCATGTGAGCTTCGCCGCGGCGTGGAGCCTGCGGACGCCGGTCTTCGTCTGGAGTCCCGCAAGCGCCAAACGCTCGCCCAGCTTTCCTATACCGAGCTGACGCGCTCGCTTATCCATAGCTTTATCGGCTCGAACACCAACCAGCCGCACCGCGCGCAGGCCGAGGCACTCGATGCCCTGGCCGATCACCAAAGTGTTCTGGCCGTTATGGGAACGGGGCGCGGCAAGTCTCTTATCTTCCATGTGCATGCCGCGCGCGAGGCGGTCCTTCGCGGGCGTGCGAGCATCTTTGTCTATCCGCTGCGCGCGCTCGTTGCCGACCAGGCCTATCACCTCTCGTCGACGATGGCCGCGCTTGGCATTGGCGTCGGCGTGCTGACCGGCGAGACCGTGGAGGCAGCGCGCGATGACGTGTTTGCCGGCTTGGCTTCGGGCCGCACCGGCATCGTGCTCACGACGCCCGAGTTCCTGTCCATTCACCGCGACCGCTTTGCGCATTCGGGGCGCATCGGTTTTGTCGTTATCGATGAGGCGCATCATGCCGGTCTTGCCAAGGGCGGCGACCGAAGCGCATACCTCGACATGCCCGATATCCTCAAGGCCTTGGGCGACCCGGTCGTTCTGGCCACGACTGCCACCGCAACGGCTCCGGTCGTTGCGGAGCTCGCCCGCGTGCTACCGATTACCCGTACGGTGGTCGACGAGACGGTGCGCGAGAACTTGCAGCTCGAGGACGATCGCGATCTTGCGAGCCGCGAAAACCGCCTGGTGTCAATCGTAGCGACGGGGGAGAAGACTGTCATCTACGTCAACTCGCGCGACCAGTCCGTGGCGCTTGCTAAGACGCTGCGCAAACGGGTACCCGATTGCGCGACCCGCATCGCGTTCTATAACGCGGGCCTTACGCGCGCCGACCGCCATCGCGTAGAGGAGGCGTTTCGTGACGGAAGCCTCAGCTGCATCGTTTCGACCTCTGCCTTTGGTGAGGGCGTCAACCTGCCCGATATCCGCCATGTCGTGCTCTACCACATGCCGTTTGGCGCCATCGAGTTCAACCAGATGAGCGGACGCGCCGGTCGCGACGGCCAACCTGCCGTGATTCACCTGCTCTATTCGTCGCGTGACGCTCGCATTAACGAGCGCCTGCTCGACTGCTACGCGCCCGAGCGCGACGAGCTCGTCACGCTCTATCGCGCGTTGCAGACCATGTGGCGCTCCAACCGCGGCAAGACTGGGGACGATTCCTTTAGCGCGAGCGATATCGACATCGCGCAGATGTGCCTTGCCATCGATGCTCGCACGCCGGTTGACGAGCGCTCGGTGGAAAGTGGCCTGGGAATCTTCGAAGAGCTTGGTTTCTGTCGCGTTTCGGGGTTTGACGACACCCGTCGCATCGCGATGGCCGAAAACCCCGGCCGCGTGCAATTGAGCAGGTCAATTCGCTATTTGGAGGGCTTGCGCTCGCGCATGGAGTTCTCGGCTTTCCGGAGTTGGGCGCTCGATTCGTGCGCTTCTGATATGCTAGCCAAAGTTAACCGCCCGATCGTACCGCGGGCCTAGGGGAAGGGGACCTCGATGGATGCCGCAGCCCGTACCGCCCATGATTCCACCCTCCAGCCTTTTTCGGAGATGGAGCACTATAAGCATGCCGATGAGCTGCCACCCGAGATTATGGCGGACAGCTACGACAAGCTGGAGCGCCTGTGCCTCAAATATATGAATGAGGACGACTTCTCTAAGGTGGAGCAGGCCTATTGCTTTGCTGCCGAGAAGCACTGCAACCAAAAGCGCCGCTCGGGCGAGATGTACATTAACCATCCCGTCGAGGTGGCCATCATTTTGGCCGATCTCAAGATGGACTGCGATGTGGTGTGCGCCGCGCTGCTGCACGATACCGTCGAGGATACCGAGACCTCGCTTGCCGATGTGTCAAGCCTGTTTGGCGATACGGTGGCCGAGCTCGTCGATGGCGTGACCAAGCTTACCAACATCGAAGTCGATAGCATGGACGAGAAGCAGGCGCTTACGCTGCGCAAGATGTTCCTCGCCATGTCCAAGGACATCCGCGTCATTATCGTTAAGCTTGCCGACCGTCTGCACAACATGCGCACCCTTGCGGCCCTTCGCGAGGACCGTCGCCTGTTTAAGGCTCGCGAGACCATGGACGTGTATGCGCCCCTGGCCGACCGTCTGGGCATGAGCTCGATTAAATGGGAGCTCGAGGACCTGTCCTTCTTCTACCTGGAGCCCGATGCCTACCAGCGCATCGCGCGTATGGTGGCTGAGTCGCGCGAGGTTCGCGAGCGCTATCTGGCCGAGACCATCAAGACGCTCACCGACGAGCTCAACCGCATTGGCCTGGAGGGCTTCCAGATTAATGGCCGCTCCAAACACTATTGGTCCATCTACCAAAAGATGAAGCGCAAGGGTAAGGAGTTCTCCGAGATTTACGACCTGGTGGCGCTGCGCGTCATCACCCATTCGGTGCGCGATTGCTACTCCACGCTTGGCGCGGTGCACACACTATGGCACCCCATGCCCGGTCGCTTTAAAGACTATATCGCCATGCCCAAGGTCAATAACTACCAGTCGCTCCATACGACGGTTATCGGCCCCACGGCCCGCCCGCTCGAGATTCAGATTCGAACCTACGAGATGCATGAGCAGGCCGAGTACGGCATTGCCGCCCACTGGCTCTATAAGAAGTCGGGCGGATCATCTGCGTCTAAGACCAATGATGCCCAGCGTCTGGACGACCAGATTAACTGGCTCAAACATTCGCTCGATTGGGCGGCTTCTGACGAGATTACGGACGCCAAGGAATACCTGCACTCGCTGAAGGTCGATCTGTTCGACCAGGAGATCTTCGTCTTTACGCCCAAGGGCGAGGTCATGGCGCTTCGTGCCGGCTCCACGCCGCTCGACTTTGCCTACGCCGTTCACACCGAGGTGGGCAACCACTGCGTCGGCGCTAAGATCAACGGTGCGGTGGCCCCGCTCACGCACGAGATCAAGACGGGCGACCGCGTTGAAATCCTGACCAACAAGAGTTCCAAGCCGTCGCGTGATTGGCTCAAGATCGTCAAGACACCTTCGGCTAAGTCAAAGATCCGCCGCTATTTTGCCGCTGCAACCAAAGACGATGACGCTGCGGCCGGCCGCGATATACTGGCCAAGGACCTGCGCAAGCGCGGGTATGGCATCTCTACGCCACGATCCACGCGTGCGCTCAACGCCGTGGCGGAGCAGTTTAACTACAAGCAGCTCGAGGACCTGTTTGCCGCCGTCGGCGCCGGCAAGGTTGCCCCGCGCGCTGTGGGTAACAAGGTCGAGCAAATCTTGGACCCCAAGCCCGAGGAACAGGTCACCAAGGCCGAGGCTATCGCCGAGGTCGTGAAACAGCCGGCCCGCGGCTCCAACCGCAAGCCGCAAAAGCGTGGCAAGAGCGCCAGCAACGGCATTATCGTCAAGGGCGAGAACAACAGCGGACTGCTGGTCCGTCTGGCGCATTGCTGCAATCCGGTGACAGGCGACGATATCGTCGGCTTCATCACGCGCGGCCGTGGCGTTTCGGTGCATCGCGCCAACTGCCCCAACGTCAAGGGCCTTATGGAGCATCCCGAGCGCATGATCGAAGTGGAGTGGGACGGCGCTGCCGACACCCTCTTCCAGGTCGAGATCGTGGTCGAGTGCCTGGACCGCATGGGGCTGCTCAAGGATGTCACCATTGCCATTGGCGATGCGGGCGGCAATATCCTTTCTGCCGCCACGTCGACTAACCGCGAGGGTATTGCAACCTTGCGCTTTATGGTCGAGATCTCGGACGCGAGTGGTCTGGATCCGCTGCTGGCCTCTATCAGCAGCGTTGACTCGGTCTACGACGCGCGCCGCCTGATGCCCGGCGAGGGTGGAGCCCAGCTTAAGCGCCGCGTTTAGTCGCGACGAACGTGCCACATTATCGATATTCGCTACACTCGAGGCATCGTTCGATGCCTCGAGTTCTATAGAGAGGAGAGGGACATGAGTGCTGTGTCCTTGGATGTAACTCCCAAGGGATCGGTCGAGATCGAGACGCTCGTAAATGGTCCCATTCAGACCAATAGCTATGCTGTTATTTCGGACAATGAGTGCGTGATTATCGACCCCGCATGGGAAGGCGAGCGCTTGGTAGAGCATATTCGAGCCAAGCATCCCGGCGTACGCATGCTTGGCGCCGTATGCACTCACGGCCATGCCGATCATGTTGGTGGTGTTGCCGGCGTGCGAACCACCGTTGGCGAGGGCTGTCAGTATGAGCTGTGTGCTAAGGATGTGGCGGTGCCGCATGCGAACATCGAGGAACAGCGAGCTATGTGGGGCATTGAGACGCCCGACCCCGGGGAGCCGACGCGCCTGCTCGCCGAGGGCGATACTCTCGAGGTGGGCGATATCTGCCTGCAGGTGATCGAGACACCAGGGCATACGCCGGGCGGAATCGTCTTGTTTGCTGCCACCGAGCAGGGGAACATTGCCTTTGTGGGCGACACCCTGTTTCCGGGTGGGCACGGCCGCACCGATCTTTCTGGAGGAGACGAGGCGGCGATTCTGCGCTCGCTCTCCAAGCTCGCCCGGCTTCTCCCGCCCGATACCGTTTGCCTAACCGGGCATGGCGATTCGACCACCATGGCACGCGAGCTCATGCAGAACCCTTTCATGCAGGTGTAGCTTTAGAGTCAGCTTCTGAAGCACGAGAAGCGTCCAAACGTCAAGCTATTTTTCCCCAACGGGTCAATTTCGTAGGGCAAACGGTCAAAAAAGTCTGTTTGGACGATATTCGTGAACAAACGAACGTTTATGCTCGGGTGCGCCGTGGTAAAATCACAGGCGTTATCGGAGCAACCTTACAGGAGGTTTCTTTTATGCTCGTCAACGCAGCAGACATGCTCAAGAAGGCCGAGGCCGGCAAGTACGGTCTCGGTGCCTTCAACACCAACAACCTCGAGTGGACCCTGGCTATTCTCCAGGCCGCCGAGGAGGCCAAGTCTCCGCTGATCCTTCAGTGCACCGCTGGTGCCGCTAAGTGGATGGGCGGTTTCAAGGTCTGCGCCGACATGGTCAAGGCTGCCGTCGAGGCCACGGGCGTTACCGTTCCCGTCGCCCTTCACCTCGATCACGGTTCTTACGAGGACTGCTTCAAGTGCATCGAGGCCGGCTTCACGTCCATCATGTATGACGGCTCTCACGAGGAGACCTTCCAGCTTAACCTCGACCGCACCAAGGAGCTCGTTGAGCTTGCCCACTCCAAGGGCATGTCCATCGAGGCCGAGGTCGGCGGTATCGGCGGCACCGAGGACGGCGTGACCTCCAGCGGCGAGCTCGCTGATCCTGCTGAGTGCAAGCAGATCGCTGACCTGGGCGTCGACTTCCTCGCCTGCGGCATCGGCAACATCCACGGCGTGTATCCCGCCGACTGGGCTGGCCTTTCCTTCGAGCGTCTGGGCGAGATCAAGGCTCAGACCGGCGACCTGCCCCTCGTTCTGCACGGTGGTACCGGCATCCCCGAGGATCAGATCAAGAAGGCCATCTCCCTGGGCATCTCCAAGATCAACGTCAACACCGACCTGCAGCTCGTCTTCGCCAAGGGCGTCCGCGAGTACATCGAGGCTGGCAAGGATCAGCAGGGCAAGGGCTTTGACCCCCGCAAGCTCCTCAAGCCTGGTCGCGACAACATCGTTGCCCGCACCAAGGAGCTCATGGAGGAGTTTGGCTCCGTCAACAAGGCGTAAGCGTCGCTAAACTTCCCGCCGGAAGCCCCGTCTCCCTACACTGTTTCCTTTGCGCTCACCTGGCTTCGCCAGAAGTCGCGCCAAGGAAACAGTTCCGGGGGACGGGGCTTCCTTCGTTTAACGCCGCAGAGTTACGAGTCTGAATTAAGATGGCTACTGGCTTCGCCAGAAGTCGCGCGACGGAATCAGCTCCAGGGAAACGGGGCCTCCTTCGTTAACTCGCTACAGGGTTACTGGGCTGAATTCATTTTTATAGGTACCGTTTATCGGCGTTGAGGGCTCCTTTGTTGGGGCTTTCTTTTTTATCTCGGTACAATGGGGGTTGTCTATCGTTCGACGCGGGAGTGGTTATGGCTGTTATTGATGTGCTGCCTTCGGATGGGAAGGTTATTGACGAGGGTCCTGTTGGTTGCTCTGTTGATGTTTGCTGTGATGACTTTCGTCATCTCGATGTTGGACTGCCGCCCGAGATTCTTCGTCTTAAGGATGCCGGGTATTTGACGCAGGCTGTTGCTGCCTGCAATCGCCTTTTGGAACAGAACCCCGAGCCTTCGCTGGCCGCCTGCGTTCGCGCCGAGCGGTATCGCATGCTCGAGACGCCGCTTCATTTTTCGGTGTCGCGTGATCGAGCCATTGCGATGATTCGCGAGGAGTGGCCAGAGTTTACCGAAGAGCAGTTTGATGACCTGATTAATCGTAAGCGTATTGACTGGCGCTTTATCGATGGCGAGCTGTTTGTTCTCGATAACTTCCTTAATTCGCTTCGCGTTTATCCCAAAGAGGTCCCCGGCATGCGTCCCGATCCTGTGGACGGAATTGCGCTACGCAACCAGATGCTCAAGGAGATGGAATCGCAGAATGGGCTGTCTCGCGTCATCACCCTAAAGGCATCCGTGTCTGTCCCCGGAGCCCTTGAGGGAGAGGCTGTTCGCGCGTGGCTACCCGTTGCCGCCGCCTGCCGTCAACAGTCTCAGGTCGAAGTTCTCGATATGACGCCGGAGGGGCATGTTGCCCCCGAGGATGCGCCGGCGCGTACCGCTTCATGGTGTTCTTCGACCGAGCGCTCGTTCTCGGTAACCTATCGTTATCACATTAATGTTGCCTTTTGCGACATTTATGGAGGTGCGCTGCCCGAACGCCCGTGCATGGACACACCGCTGCCCGAGGACACTTCCGAGGACCGTCCGCACATTGCGTTTACGCCGTACCTGCGACAGTTGACGGAGCGTGTTATTGACGGGCTCGAGGATCCGCTCGACCGTGCTCGCGCCATCTATGATTATCTGACGCAACATATCGACTATCGCTATCAGCCACCATATCTGCTTTTGGGTTCCATCGCCGATGACTGTGCACACTCGCTCCGCGGCGATTGCGGCGTTATGGCGCTCACGTTTATCACCATGTGCCGCATCGCGGGCGTGCCTGCCCGTTGGCAGAGCGGCCTGTATGTCGCGCCCGACTCGGTGGGACCGCACGACTGGGCCGAGTTCTACACACCTCAGACCGGTTGGCTTAACGCCGATATTTCGTTTGGTTCCTCTGCGCGCAGAATGGGGGAGGAGTGGCGTCGCCAGCATTACTTTGGCAACCTCGATCCGTGGCGCATGGTGGCAAACTCCCAGTTCCAAGCGGACTTATTCCCTGTATCTGATGGCATGCGTGAGGATCCCTATGACAACCAGATGGGCGAGGCCTCGGTTGACGGACGTGGATGCCGTCAGCGGGAGATGTTGCGCAAGATTGAGCTTATCGAAATGCTTGAAGTTCCATTTTCGGACTAATCAACAGAAAGCTGTGATAAACTAACTCACGCATTACGTGCCCGAGTGGCGGAATTGGCAGACGCAGTGGACTCAAAATCCACCGTTGGCAACAACGTGCGAGTTCGAGTCTCGCCTCGGGCACCATACATGCAAGTGAGCGTTCAAGGGGGTTGCGGCCCCCCTTTTTCGTGCCGAACTCGCGTGAGCGCGCGGAGCGTTAAGCAAACAGGCCTGTGGCCTGTTTGTAGCGGAGCGTGGCGAGGGCACCGTGCGCCCGAAGCCCGGGGCTTCGCGAAGCGAAGGCCCTTCGAGTTTCAAGACTTTAGTCTGCTGGCCGCGCAGCGGCCAGCTTTGAACCACCCGCTACG
>OATP01000625.1_pt1 | contig 18802 bp, 12 predicted proteins | sample 1495041 | NCBI WGS metagenome assembly OATP01 (sample SAMEA2579972, study PRJEB22360) | human gut metagenome | biome: human gut; feature: human-associated habitat; material: faeces | place: Denmark | collected 2008/2010 | reverse complement strand
GAAACTATTTTTCCTTTATTAGCAGAACCAGACCGGCGTTTGGGTGCAGCCGCTGCTGCGCTCCCGCCTTGACCATGGCGCTTGACTGCACGACGGATCTGGTTTGCTTTCATACGGCGACGCTCACGCTCGACTGGCAATTTACTCACCGTCTCGGCATCCAATTCAACCAATTCACGCAGATAGTTGATATCGTTTAGTGGCAGTTCACCCCAGCCGCCACGCGGCAAACCTTTAGGCAGAGGTAAATCACCATAACGTACGCGGATCAAACGGCTAACCTGAACGCCAACGGCTTCCCACAGACGACGAACTTCACGGTTACGCCCTTCTGTCAACGTCACGTTGTACCATTGGTTAATCCCTTCTCCACCTTGGAAACTGATGGTTTTAAATGACGCGGGACCGTCTTCCAACTGTACGCCACGGCTCAGTTGGCGAATTTTCTCATCGTCAACCTGACCAAAAACACGAACCGCATATTCGCGTTCAACTTCACGGCTTGGGTGCATCAAACGGTTTGCCAATTCACCATCGGTGGTGAACAGCAATAAACCTGACGTATTGATATCCAAACGGCCTACCGCGATCCAGCGAGAACCGCGCAGCTTCGGCAGACGATCAAACACCGTTGGACGACCTTCTGGATCGCGACGGGTACACAATTCGCCTTCTGGCTTGTAATAAGCCAAAACGCGGCAAACAGATTCGGTGGATTCACGGATAGAAACAACGCGTCCGTCGACACGAATTTTCATCGCCGGAGTAACCTCAACACGGTCACCAAGCGTTGCTAATTTACCATCAACGCTGACACGGCCTTCTTTGATCATGGCTTCGATTTCGCGGCGTGAACCATGACCCGCATTAGCAAGAACTTTCTGTAACTTTTCGCTCATTGAGCAACCTCTAATGTCGCCTTCACAGGCGTCGTGGGGTATTGTGGATGTATCTGAAATTCAAAAAGTTAATTGAATTTTAACGCGGCATTATACACGAAAACCTCAGAATGTCCGAGCTCTATACTTTTTTATCCTGCCGAAAACGGAATAAATGAGCCTATTTTTCCAGCGCTAAACGTTTTCCTCCAATGCCTTGGCATTGCGCTTCCTTTGGCAAGCAGTCTGGCGGGTCCTCCAACGCCTCATCGGCCCCCCCAATGCATCCCGAAAACTCGCTGACAGCGGAATTAATACCACAGTACTTAATCATTAAAAAATGTATCACTAAAAAATGCTCTTAGATAACTTTCAAATTATTGTTTACAACCCGTGTGCTAATCATCTCTAGGATCGTTAACCAAATAAAATCTATTTTTATTGCTGATAACAAATACCACTCTCAATAAGTACACTCTCGTTTAATAACTCTATAGAGTTATTAAACTCATTATCTATCGACGTTCAAATAATTTAGGATGATCCTTAGGAACATTCCGTATTCTTTGCTCATTATTTAAATTAGACTTGATGCGAGATACAACCATTCACAAAGGACTGTGCTACGATAATGTATAACAAATGCTTATTCTATATTGGCTCCGCCGTCATACTCTTCTCTGCTACGAGTAAAACTTCAATGGCTGCGAACGCAGTCTACTACAATGATTCAAGCACCCTATCTTCAGGTACGTGGAGCGGTAAAAATAACGGTAACATTATTGGCGGCGGCGATGGCAATAGTGGACACTTAAACCTATCAGGTACTTCAGAATATAGCGATATCTCAGCCGTCGGCTTTGATGGTGCAATAGGCACTTTAACTATTAACGAGTCATCAAAAAGCACAGGAGACATTAATTTATTTAAAGTAGGCAGTGCGACAGCATCCGAGCTCTCTTCTAACACCGATGGTACATTAAACATAGTAGGCCCGAGCACTGGAAATATTAATTTTCTGGGTCTACGCATCGGCGATACATCCGTTTATGATAGATATACTGTACGTGATAAGAGTGTTACTGGGGCGGTCAACATATTAGACGGTGCAACCGTCAATATTGGTGCAACATCTCAATCATCATGGGATGCATCAAATAACGTCATGTGGATCGGCAGCGGAAATGCAGCTAACACGGGTATACTTAATATATCAGGTGAAGGTAGTAGCCTATCTTTAATTAATAAGAAAATTGAAGAGTCATCTTATTACGATGATTCAATGGTTAATGGTGATGCCTATTTAGGCTACTTAGGTCATGCTGTAGTAAATGTAACTAACGGTGGTACTTTCACCGCGGGCAGAATTGTTGCGTCTTTCTTACGGAAAAGCGACATTGCCGATAACCTGGCAAAACTCTCCACAACAGACATCACGGTTAATGGCAAGAATAGTAAGATTGTGGTTCAGAGCCTGATGGCTTTAGCATCAAATGTCGGAGGCCGAATTTATGATATCGACTTTTCTGATTCTCTGCAGGGCGTCGGTAAGGCAACTCTTACCGTTGAAGATGGCGGAGAAGTCAACTTCGAAGGAAAATCATATATAGCTGATGACGGCTATGAAGTTGCGACGTCAGGGTTATTTCTCGCTAGCGATCAAAAATCTGACGCGACGGTTAATTTAAACCACGGCGGGACAATATCGATATCTAACAGCGTGCTTTCATCAGAAGAGGATGGGATCATAGCTGGGCTTGGAAAATATGCTTTCAACCTCAACGGCGGAACCCTACGGGTAAATAGCTGCAAATATTGCGACAATCAGCTAACGACCTCTGTTGATATGAACGTTTTATCAGTTTCATTTTTGGAGGCTGATGAAAACAAGTCTATGTCATTAAAAGGTAATTTAATTGGTGCTGGTGGCATTGTAAAAAATGGTACGGGTGCTGTCATCTTGTCCGGTAAAAATAATTACCTTGGTGGGACACGTGTTGAAGCTGGAGAACTGCGCTCAGAAAATGATGATGCCTTTGTTAATAATACGGCATATATCATAAACGGCGGCATGCTCAACCAAAACTCACATGACCTCGTCATGTCTTCACTTTCCGGTGCTGGAGGCATCGCCAATGTAACGGATGCCAGCTTAATTATTAATCAGAATAATAATAGCTATTTTGCTGGAGAGTTTACCGGCTCGGGAACCATTGAAAAAATAGGAAATGCGCAGCTAGCCCTTAGCGGAGACAGCAGCAAATTTTCGGGCATTACGACTGTATCTGCAGGGAACTTAGACTCAACGAAGGCTTTAGGCGGGCATATCATCGTCAAAAAAGATGCTCTACTCTCTGCTACAGGGCTGTTGGGAGCCACTGACGTTCTTTCAGGAGCAAATCTGATAGTCGGCAGTCTGTATCAGGGAAATTCCCCTAAAATATCTGCACTTACGATAGACGGTTCAATCAAGAACACAGGCAATGTCTTCATCGGCGGTTTAGATAATAATCGTCAGTCAATGGTTGGCAATAGGTTAATAGTGAATGGTGATTATCACGGTGGTGGTTCACTGTATTTCAACACAGTTCTCGGTGACGATAACTCGCAGACAGATCACTTATCTATCGCTGGTGACACCAATGGCAATACAACGGTTTATGTGAAAAACGTTGGGGGAAATGGCGACTATACACAAAAAGGCATTGAGCTCATTAATGTCCTTGGCGAATCAAATGGTAATTTTGTTCAATTGTTGCTGGCAGTTATGATTACTTCTTACAAAGAGGTAATCACGGTAATGGTACTGATGAGAAAAGCTGGTATCTCACTAATTTCAAACCCGCCCCTATCCCTGAGCCAAAACCAGATCCCGAACCTATTCCAGATCCAGAACCCGTTCCAGATCCTAAGCCTACCCCAGAGCCTGAGCCAGGCCCTCAGCCTAGGCCTAAACCAACTGTTAGGCCAGAAGCTGGCGGGTACGCTCATAATATCGCCGCAGCCAATTCCCTATTTATTCTCCGGCTGCATGATCGTCTAGGCGAGACCTACTATACCGACGTTTTCACCGGCGAACAGAAAGTCACAAGCATGTGGATGCGTCATGCCGCAGGACATACTCAATCGAGAGATTCAAGCGGCCAATTGCAAACACAAGCCAATCGCTATGTTATGCAATTAGGTGGCGATATTGCGCAATGGAGCAGAGACGAAAGTGACCGCTGGCATCTGGGGCTTATGGCTGGATATGGAAATAGCCATAATAATACTCGCTCGTCGGTTACCAACTATCGAGCTGATAGCTCTATCAGCGGTTATTCTCTCGGTGCCTATGGTACTTGGCAGCAGGATGAGGGAGAGAATACAGGCGCTTATGTCGATACTTGGGCTTTATATAACTGGTTTAATAATAAGGTAAAAGGCGAAGATCTCTCTGGAGAATCTTACCAATCCAAAGGATGGACGGCATCTGTTGAGACAGGATACACCTATAAACTCAACGAATTTACAGGTAGCCACGGTTCACTTAATTCTTGGTTTATTCAACCACAAGCTCAAATTGTTTGGATGGGGGTCACCGCCGACTCTCACACAGAGTCTAACGGAACACCTGTCTCAAGTTATGGGGATGGCAACCTTCTAACTCGCCTTGGTATTCGCTCATTTATGAAAGGTCATCATAAAATGGATGATAACAAAGGAAATGAGTTTGAACCATTCATTGAGGTCAACTGGCTACACAATACCAAAAGTTTCGGCACTAAAATGGGCGATACAAAGATTGAACAAGCAGGAACGAAAAATATTGGTGAAATAAAAGTGGGTGTTGAGAGCCAGATAAAAACCTCACTTAATCTGTGGGGGAATATCGCAGCTCAAGTCGGTGACCAAGGCTATAATGATAGCCTTTTCATGGTCGGTATAAAGTATAACTTTAAGTAAAAAATCACTTCGCGCAGCCTCCTGTTATCGTTCAGGGGGCTGCGGTATTGCACTTATCATTACGATGGCTTCCCCACGCTGAGCGATTTTCGATACTTAATCAAATGATAAAGCAAGTAGACACATCCTAATGGGATAGCTGCGACCATAACGAGAAAAGCATATATTAAGCCGAAGTTCCTCGACCCTGTACCATGAATAATTTCGAAACTTTTTTTGAAACGGAATGCCGCAACCCGTCGTCCGTCATTTTTTTTGCAAATGGATATAATGCGATTGTTATACCCATAATGACAATCGCAGTTCGATGCAACTCTGCATTATCACACAGGCTATAAATTATATAGCCTAATGAAATAGAGCTAAGCGAAAGCTTGCCGATAAAATCCCAGCTTTTTACAAAAACTATAAGAGGATGAGGCTCTGGCTTGAGACTTTCATTTAATTTTCTAGACTTTTCTTTTAGGTAAAAACGCCCATTTTTGCTCATTTACGCCCTCTCCTTCTGAAATACGAAGAGTGTAATGGCTGATTTCTGATTATAGTTGTCTAGGCATATCCCACTGAGCTGAACCCATAACGCCGCAAACATGCTGATCGGTAAACGCTGAGAACGTAGCTCGGCTTGGCTGTTTCGTCTAGAGCATAACAAGGTTCTTTACCCCTACCTTTGATAATGGCGTGCTTGAGGATTTCATCGATTTTGAAATCCCGATGCACATATATTATCGCCTAATTAGGCTATCGGATCTCATTTAAACGTATCTCAATCCAATGCTATAACCTTAAATGCCCCACTGAGTAAAGGTTTACATAATATCTTGTACCCGTCTCGATCGAAGCAGGCAGCTGTACTATGCATTGACTTAGCCTCTTGCAAGTTTTCAACTGAACCTAGATAAAACCAATTATTAATGATGTGATACTGAGTAAACCCATCACAGCTCTCCTCCACAGCAATTTTCCCGTCATAGGGCCAGCACTGGACTCGAATGCTTTCCATCGCTTGTTCCAACCGCAACTGATGTTCTTCTAGCGATTCCTTTCCACAACAAGCTCCAGCACACCGTTTGAGGCTATAACGAAAACAAGAGCGACCTTGAGCCAAACGCTCCAACCCTAAGACTCCGTAGCATAGACGTTGTTGATCGGCTACGGCTCTCAATGTCTCTAATGCTGATGATTTATTGGAAAATAAACCAAATAGCTGCGCTTTGTGGCTGAAGTGAGTATCTCCAGCATAAACGATCTCAACACCTCTGGGCTGCAGTGATAACGAGCAGAGTTGTTTAGCGTGTCTTAGTCTTTTATTGAACAGTGGCTTTTGCTCTTTTATCAGCCTAGCCTCGGTAAGCAACGCTCCTAGCTCACCAGCCATTTCTATATGCTTAATATGGGTGGTTAAATGAAGCAATTTCGCCTCATTCTTATTTCTAAAATGCGACATGACTCGAGAGCGAATATTGACGCTTTTACCAATATAAAGAGGCATCGTCTTGCTTGTCCCGTGAAAAATATACACACCTGGTTTTGCTGGCAGTGCGGCTAGCTCTAGCTTCAGATGTTCTGGGTACTGATACATGTCCTCATCCAGCATCGACACGGGTTGCTTCCTCTTGTCAGGCGATAATGAGTGAGCCATTCCAATAGATAGCTCATTAAACGTAGGATGATAGCCAACCGGCAGCTAAGTTTCTCAGCAGCGTTAAGAAATACATAATAATTTGGTGGTAAAACTCATACTTAACTTATCGATGCAGATTAATAGAAGCCCATACCATAAATACTGTGTATTAAAACAGGTATGATATCAGAAAAGCCTGTTCTGGTGCTGATTTGGTGAACGTTTTTCTGCTGTCAGGATTTGTCAGCCACGTAAAGTAGGCTAAATGTGCTGGGGTTTTGAAAGAATTCTCTTTAGTCTCAATTTCATGAAACACCCAGCGGGTTGATGTACAGGGTAACCCCGTTAGCGAGTCATTAGGAGTCAATATCTATGTCAAACAATCATTCACAAACTCGCACCCAGCGTATGCGCAGCGCCTTACAAGGGCAGATGCAATACTGGAAAATGTATCTAGCATTGAAATCACGCCAGATGGGACTCTCCGGCAGAATGCGTCAGATGACGTTGATTATCTCCGCCGTGATGATGGTCGCCCTGCTGATGGCGGGATTTGTCTTATTCAACCTCGTGGTGCTGAGCGTTTCCTTAGTGGGTGCGTTAATATCACTTTTTCGCCCCCGCCAACGCCCAGGTCACCGCACGTTCACCCAGCAAAGCCCTAGGGTTATGTAACTGAGTAAAATACTTCATGTAGCCTGAAGTTATATATCAGTGTTAACCGCTTGAAATTTGCGACTTTGATAATTCATAGTCGCTTTTTTCGATATACTTGCCCCATATGAAAACCTCTTAGATTATTTTCTTCCCCCCCTTTTTATTAAAAGTTTCTATCTGAATCACTTAAATATCTTATCTCCCTAAATTTGTGACTTATACTTTCACATTCCCGCTTCGTGATGTTGGCGCTACACCTCATCATTAAAAAAGGCACCCTAAGGTGCCTTTCGAATAACGCTATCAACTAGAAGTTATACTTCACGCCAATCATGGCCGTGCTGTCGTTATAGCCTTTATCACCGACTTGCGTCCCTACATTGCCCCATAGGTTCAAACGTGGATTGATTTGCCCTTCTACACCGACTTTCACTTCGCCGATGTTACGCGCTCCGGCTTAGCTGATACGAACATGATCCATCTTCGCGCTGTAGCTGCGGGTGTTATGTAGCCAGTTAGCTTCGATGAACGGCTCGAAAGTACGGCCTTTACCTTCGTCCATGGCATGATGACTTTTCAGATAAGCGCGCATCCCTAAACGCGTCTGTACATTGCCATCACCTTCACTGTTCACTCGCGTACCATTATCTTCGCGATGTTTATCCGCCTTCACACCCATCCACGTCGCCTGTGCCTGTGGCTGAATAAACCATTCGTTAAGCGTTCCTTGGCTGCCCGTAAATTCTCCCATTTTCAGGGTATAACCCGTTTCTAGTGATGCCGTCAGCCCTTTGGATTTGTAGGACTCGCTGGCCAGTTGTTCACCATTCACGTGGTTGTTAAACCAGCTATATTGCAGCCAGCTATCTACATATAACCCGCTCTTATCGGCGTCATTAGCAAACCATGTGCCGTAAACCCCAGCGCTGTAACCATTGATTGAACCTTTAGAATCATAGCCAGTGACTGAAGAATGTGTCTGATTATGGCTGTTGGCATAACCCGTCATTAGCCCCAGATGACCGCGATTTAAACCATCTGTTGACCACTGCGCCACATCGCCGCCCAACTGAGCCACATAGCTATTACTTTGTGTTTTCAACTGCCCGCTGCTGTCACGCCAGTTGTTATGTCCACCCACTTGACGTAGCCATAGGCTTGTGACCTTTTTCTCACCGGTCAGCGCGTCGACATATTGGGTTTCACCTAAACGATCGTGCAAACGCGTATTAAACAGGGTATTTGCCGCGGCAAGGTTGGCAATATAGCTCCCACCTTCAGGTCGATTAACATGCTCCCCACCACCCGGTGGTGTCACAGGTGGGTCAACGGGGTCAATTGGAGGATCAACCGGATCAATCGGTGGATCTACAGGGTCGATAGGCGAGGTTTGACTGGTTAAATACCAGTTACCCTGATTGCTGCCTTGACCGCGTACCAAAGCGTAATCATATGCGCCTGCGACAATGCGTCCCTCTTGGGTGAACGTGCCGTCAGACTGACCACCTACGCTAATGAGTTCAATGCCGTTCAGGGTTTTGTCTCCGACTCCCCCTGCATTCTTAACGCTTACCCCAGTATCACCAGAGGTATCACCAGTAACGATTAACTTATCCGTGGCCGAACTGTCATCGCCTAACACGGTATTGAACTGCAGGTGCCCATTCTCGCCCGTATAATTGCCATTCACCGTCAGAGTGGTGCCCGCGATCGCCTGTCCCGATGCATCGTTATGACCAATAACGACCGTACCACTGTTGGTTAATGCGCCCGTTTGATAGTTTGTTAACGTGTCACGCGTTACGTGGCTATCACCATCTTGCCCAAGATAGAGCAGGCCTTGGTTATTCACGCTACCGGTTCCCAGCGCCTGGCTCGACAGCATACGGATAACACCATCTGATGCAATTGTGGTATCAGCACTCATCGCCGCATTATCACTGCTAACCGTCAATGTTCCACCCGCTACCGTTAGGCTACCCGCACCGCTCATATTGCCATCGACCGTACCATTGTTAACGGTCAGACTGCCTTGATTGAAATCGAGCGTGCTACCTGCGTCAGTCTGGAGATTCTGCAACGTCTGAGCATAGCCGTTCATATCGAACTGACTGCCACTGTTGAGGTTCAGCAATCGAGTCTGTCCCAGTACATTGTCGTTACCCATTTTCAGAGTACCCGCAACAACGTCCGTCATACCGGTATAGTTGTTATCGCTGTTTGACAAAGAAAGGTCTGTATCCGTATCGATACGCAGATCGCCAGCCCCAATAATCTTGGCACTCAGGTCGGCAGCATTCCCCGTATTTCCTTCAGCGCTGAGTGTTAGCGCATTATCGCCCTGTGCCAGTAATTCAACCTGAGTCAATCCGTAGTTAATGTACAAACCATCATTATTTTCTCCGCTGGTAAGGCGATAGTCATACTCACCATTAGCAACCGTTTCACCATTTTGCGTAATTTGGGAGGTTACTTTTTGCGAGATAACAGTACCGTTTTGATCAATCAAGCTCAGATTACCCCCAGTACCTGTAACCGTACCTTGGCTATCGGCCAATTTAACCATTCCCCCCATGTCATCTTGCTGGAGTAGTGGCAAGGTTGTGTCAGGATGCTGTACGGTGTTTTCGAAGTCTCCACCGTCAGTAATCTGAATCTGTCCCTTGCCCGTTAAATTAAGGTCTTGGGTCGTCTCAATAAAGCGATCGCTGGTTGTATCACCAGGATTAACATCTCCAAATACCAGTGTGCCGCCATCAAACGCTAGCCCACCGAGGTTCTGATTTCCTGTTCCGACTGAAGTCTCGTTTCCGCTACCGATATGCAACGTAGCATGCGTTAACGCAGCTGAATTATCACCTTCTAACGCAAACAGGTTATTATTGAGAATAACATCACCAGCAAAATCAGTTCCTGTTGCTGTGCTGAATGTAAACTCACTACCATTATTGTCGGCAACAACATAGCCCGTACCCGACAGTTTATTCTCGAAGGTGAACTCACCCGTTGAATTCGCGATTAAATAGCCATCACTTTCTACATTGATATTTCCTGAGCCAAAATTACTCAGAGTAGAGGATACAGTTTTATCCGTTAATGCTTTCCCTGTTATATTCCAGTTACCCGCATAAGTATCGTTAACCCCTGTTATCTGTGCATTACCGGAAACCGTGGTATCACCGTTACCTAATAATTTATTCTCAAATGAGGAGCCATCAGTGTATGCGATATCAAGTCCGGTTTTATTATCATTGGGATCGGTATTGATAGCGACATTTTCATTCCCTAGTGCTTTATTATTAGCAATGGAGAGCAAACCACCATTAATTATCGTCCCACCTTTATAATCAGAGGCCACCCCAAGCGTTGTATGGCCAGACTGTTGTTCAACAGTACCTTCACCATTGATTGAAACATTAAATAAATAACCATCAGTGCCTGGTTGCGTTGGTTTGGTGTTATTAAAAATAACTTTATTCTCACCAGCGCCACTCATGACAATATTCTTTGCTACAATGCTTGTCGGCGCACCATATCGAGAATCACCGATATAGAGGTTAACTTTCCCTCCCTGTACGCTATTAAGATTAATATCTTCACCAGCGGTTACTTTCGCAGCATGTCCCATAATAACATCGGTAGTATTACCACTTACTGAGGATACTATATTAAAATCACCATGCGTCGTTATACCGGTATCACTTGCATTGATAATTTGAAGCCCTGTATTACCTACGTTTTTCCCTATAACATTGATATCTCCTTCAACATTTACAACTGTCGAGTAGATACCTGCCTCGGTACTAACGGAGTTTACATCCGATAATTTGACATTGTTAACAAATGTCAAATCGCCACCCACCATGATCCCTTGTGAGGTATTATTATTAGTCGCTAAAAAAGAGCCATTCGTGGTATCTAGATATAAATCGCCACCCACCTTTAATTGAGAATTCCCCACCATCATGAAAGTACCACCAAGGGTATTCACTACGGTCATATTTCCAGTAACATTCACATCAGCACCTAGTTCTGAATTACTAGGATTAGCTAACCATATATTATTTCTGTCTGCCGTAAGACTGATGTTTGAAGCATTCAACTTAGCTGTACTGCTAGTTGAACCAAACATCCAAATGGTCGCATCCGTAGCTCCTGCCGCTGTCTGTATATCGCCAACAGAAAGAACGCCAGCAGCGCCACCTGATTGCTCCGATGTCAGTCCCCCCAGTTGAGCACCACCGATTTGTAACATACTATTGTTACCCATCAGCACAGTACTATTATCTGATGTTGTAAGGCTTCCACCATTTATCCATAAGGATGTATTGGCACCACCTGAAGGCGCCATGTTTAAGGTCGGATTACCACCTGAAACAGTAACATCAGCACCATTATCAACCTGTACCGTTGCGGTGGTATTCCACTGTAAACCGTCTGTTATTGATGTTGATGACGTAAAATCAGTATAACCGTTGATGTCTAAAGCCGAGGCCTCTCCAGCGATGAATAACAGCATAGATGAAGCCAGCCCATAGCAGCAAAGCCGAGGTCGCTGCAGTTTTTTGGGGGATGACGTTTTAGTCTTCCCCCTCCCTAACTCAGAAACAACGGTCCATGCCATTACGGCGAAGTTCCATACAACACGATAAATTTTATTCATCATTTCCTCGGGGAATTAAATTAATAAACTTTAGATTTTTATTCTTAAGTTATATTCGCAAAATTAAAGGATGAAAATATTTCCTTATCCTAATATATTTTCATCTATAATTAGCTCGCAACCAGAATTATGCTCATCAAGGGTTGCATTTGGGATATACCCCATACAATAATTAGATTAAATCCAGGCGCAGAGATTGGCTTAATAAAAACCTTTAGAACAAATGATAACTTAATATACGTTTAGTCTATCATGCAGAATGTATACAGTTAAACCAATTAATCCTACGATTAATCTCATAATCGACATTCCAAAGGGCAAGGAAGTCATTAGGATTTTTCTGCCAAAACCGACGATTTTGTTTTAATTTTGACGCTCACGTATCTAAAATTACATCTTGAAGGCGGACTTACATGTCTATTAAAGTACACTCCCGCCAGTGAACAGAAGTTGAAATCTAGACTTAACGCAATGAAAAATAATGTTTTAATGACATTTTTACTCTACAAGCCTTCTAGGCCTTACTCTTTGTACCTACGGCAGCCCTCAACAAAGACGCTTAACCTCCCTCGCCTAAACCATATAAGAATATTCTCGCCATGTTCGCTTCATCATCCTGTTAGGATTTAGAACTCATATCTTCGCCACATCTGTCATCAAATGTTCACAATAACCTCCCAAGAAAGAACTCACTAAAAAATGCCACTCGGGTGACTTATTTAACTGGAGTTTATTATTTCTCTTTGTATTCTTCAGTCGAGAGCTTATTAATACATTGAATTTTTTAATATCTTATTAAAATAAGAATTTCAATTAATAGACACTTACAATGATACAAAATTAATATCCAGACATTGTTAACTCGCTATAATTTCAGAGGCAGCAAGTGCGAATAGCCTGTGAGTTTAGGCTAAAGTGCTGGTTACTCGCACCCTCTGTTTACAGAATTCCTAATGACCCCTAATCAGTCCCCTTTCCGTTGATCCGTTTGCTTTTTGTTCAGCAAAACATGGGGGGATACAAGAAGCCATAGAGTCAGCGGCGACATTCTGGAATAATGGCACCGACGCAACAGGAGGTCACATGAGTTTCAATTTGGCAAATCTTCCTCAAGAAGAAATGGACAAAGTTAACGTTGATTTAGCGGCAGCCGGTGTCTCTTACAAAGAACGATACCACATGCCGGTGATTGCAGAGCTGGTTGAGCGAGAACAGCCGGAGCATCTTCGCACCTACTTCCGCGAGCGTCTGGCTTATTACCGCACGCTGCGTATTGATACTCTGCCGTACGAACCACCAACAAAATAAATCGCGTTAATCATTCTAGCTAAGGCTACTTTCCACCGGCCAAATCAAGAACGCTGCCGGTGGAATAGGAAGCTTCTTCCGACAGCAACCACACTATCGCCGCCGCAATTTCTTCTGGTCTGCCTCCCCGCTGCATTGGCAACGACGATTTGATGCGATCCACACGATCGGGCTCGCCGCCGTCAGCATGCATATCCGTATAAATAAACCCAGGACGCACACCGTTAACCCGAATACCTTCTGCCGCCACTTCAATCGATAGCCCTTTGGTCAAGGTGTCCATCGCGCCTTTGCTCGCAGCATAATCGAGATATTCAAAAGGCGAACCACTTCTCGCCGCCGCAGAAGAAACGTTGACGATAGCACCACCGCTGCCGCCGTGGCGTTTCGCCATACGTTTTACTGCCTCTCGGCAACACAAAAACGTACCGGTCACGTTGGTCTGCAAAATCAGGTTAATCCGCTCTGCGGTCAAGCCTTCGATTGTCGACTGCGTATGCAAAATTCCCGCGTTATTGACCAGCGCGTCTATCCTTCCCCAGCGCTGATCTAACAAATCAAACATCTCACAAACGGCAGATTCGTCCGCAATGTTCGCACAGACCAGCAGACTTTCAGCCCCGAGCGTTTCAATTTCACTCACCAATGAGCGCGCAGCGCTATGATCTTGACAATAATTGATACATATTCGATAACCGCGTTTGGCAAGTAATAACGCCGTTGCGCGCCCAATACCGCGGCTTGCTCCGGTGACTAACGCTATGGGAGATGAGTTCACAGGCATTCCTTGTTAAATTGACGTTTGCTTGCCAGTGTAGCTGAGGTTGAACCGGCTTCAAGTAGGATGGGTATGCGTAATGGGTATAGTGGTAAACGACGCGATGTCGTAATATGTGAAAGACGGCATGTTGCTAATAAGAACGATTACCGGAGAAAGAATGACGCAGAACGAACGAAATATTGCCTTGGTATGCGCGCTAAGTGAGTGGATTGAGCAGCATCTGGGTCGCGATATTTATCTGGATGAGCTCGCTCGCTACTCTGGATATTCACTGTGGCATATGCAAAAGATCTTTCGTGAAACAACCGGAATGTCTTTAGGGCGCTATATTCGCGAACGTAAGCTGTCTGGCGCTGCAAAGCGTTTACGTCATACCGAAGAGTCTATTATTGATATTGCTGTGTACTATGGTTTTGCATCGCAGTCACACTTCACCTACATGTTCCGCAAACATTTTGATATCACGCCAACTAACTACCGGCTCCAGAGCGAAATTCAGCTATCAACGATCCAGCCTCTGCATGTGATGTATAAACAAAGCGCCTGAACTCACTGAGCGATCGTTATGCTAAACCTGTTACGCAGCACTTTTCGAAATATCTTACGCGATCGTTTACTGATCTTTTTGCTGGCTGCCGGTGTCATTCTGGCCTTTTATACTCCAGCCCCGTTGCGCGAATATCCGCACTGGATTGATTGGCCAACGATTACCACACTGCTTGGTCTGCTGCTGTTAACCAAAAGCGTTGAAGTCAGCGGTTATTTCGACTGGCTAGGGCGCAAAATTATCGCACGTTTGAACAGCGAACGAACCCTCGCGTTATTTATGGTTGGCGCTTCGGCGCTGCTCTCGACCTTTCTGACTAATGATGTTGCACTATTCATCGTGGTTCCGCTGACCATCACACTCAAAAAACTCAGCGCGCTGCCCGTGACACGTTTAATCATTTTTGAAGCGCTTGCCGTCAATGTTGGCTCATTACTTACACCGATCGGCAATCCACAGAATATTTTGTTGTGGAATCATAGCGGCCTTTCTTTTGGATCATTCATCTGGCAAATGCTACCGCTCGCTGGCGTACTGATATGCGTGCTCCTGTTGGTCACCCTGCTTTGCTTCCCAGCCAAAACCATTCGACCTCTTGTTAGCCACGCAGACAATCATTGCCAGCGTAGGCTGCTCATCGCGTGCGTTCTGCTGTATGTGCTATTCCTTATCAGCGTAGACGTTGGGGTTCCCTATTGGGGATTGTTGGCGGTATTTGCCACGCTGTTATGGCTGGCGCCGAAAGTCATCCTGATGGTCGACTGGGCGCTGATTCTGATATTTATCGCGATGTTTATTGATGTGAAATTGTTTACCCAGTTGCCCGTTCTGCTGCCGCTCACTGAAAGCATGCAACACCTGTCCACCGCCGGCGTCTATGCCAGTGGAATTTTACTTTCACAGCTGATCAGTAATGTACCTGCCACGATTATGCTGTTGGGATTCATTCCCGCCAGCATCACACTCGCCTATGCGGTAAACATTGGCGGTTTTGGCTTCGCGCTGGGTTCCATGGCCAACCTTATTGCGCTCCGCATGGCTAATGAAAAGCGCATTTGGTTGAAGTTTCATCTTTTTTCCATTCCCGCACTGGCTATCTCCGCTGCGCTGGGATGGTTATTGCTTTAGCTCATACGCTAACGCCTTCGATCAAACACGGGCAGCCGCCTGCCCGTGTTTGATCACTTGGTCGTAAAACCTAGCTGGCGCTGTCCTTGTTCACTCAGCATGTCCTGCGTAGCACGTCCGACGAAATCGACCTCGAAATCATCAGGCGCAAAATCCGGCGGCATTTTACCTGCAATAAATGCCGGAAGCTGTTTCTGCAAATAGGCCGCATTTTTTTCACACCAAGGCACGGCGGCAATGTACATCACGTTGCTATCAAACTCGCCGTTGTGCTCATTTTCCACCGCATGAATCACATCACAGTGCCAAAATACCGTGTCTCCCGCTTCAAGATCGGGAATGGGTACTACCGCTTCCAATAGCAGCGAATGCCACTGCGCCGAAATAGATAGTGCGCGTCCGGGCGCGGCGCCACACAAATCATCCTCTGCCACATCATCCTGTAACGCCCGCAGCAGCACATAGGCCATCGCATTCGCGATAGGGATCAGCTTAAGCGTACCGGCGCCTGCACGTTGAGGCGTTAAGGCTGTCCATCCTTGAAACGTGCGAAACATCGAGCACACGGCAGGAGACGGAAACTCTCTCACTTCGGTGCGCCCCTGAGCAGCGAATGGATTGTAATTTTGCCATTCACCAGAAAAGACGTGGCGATAGACCTCTCTAAATTTCACATCCAGCCAGCGTTCAATCGAACCACCGTCAACGTGCGGAGACAATCCCAACGATGACGAACGCGGTGGACGACGGCGCGTCCGGTCGGCGTAGGTCACCACTCTTTCAGCATCAAAATGCTGCTGGCCTGCGCTCTCGCTTTCCCACAGTCGGTTTAAGAAAACCTGTACCTGACGCATTCTTTCGCTCTGACGTGCCTCCACCTGCGGGCGGGACCAATAGATGCCATAGATTTGCGGTTTACTGTCTTTTAAATCACCAAAATAGTTGTCTTCCGCCGCGTGTTTTAGGCGCTCGGTGAAATGATTTCGCTCCAGATAATCACCAATCTCTTGGTTCCATTCCTCGGCCTGATCTTGCGCAAATACACCGTGAATAGCACAACACCCCGCCTGACGGATTTTATCTCGCTGCTCCTGAGTCACTTTACCGTCAATAATATCTTGCGCATGTAAACGCGGAACGGGCTCAGCACTCTGCTTCACCGCATTAACCTGTTCACAGATATGTTTTTCAAGGGCTGTGAACACCTCTCGATAATCAGGTAACGCCGCACGTAGTTGTTGTTTGGTGGCTTTGATTGCTTCAGGAATATTGTCAATATGCAGGTGAGTCATAGTGCCCCTCTCGCTTTATTTTTTGCTGAATAGCTGTCTCTCAATGGCGTTCATCGAATCACGCCCACAGGATGAGTTGCTATCAGTTATAAACATCTGGTTAACATTCATCTTCACTATGACAAAACGCCCACATGCAATAAATGGATCGAATTTTCCACTTCAATCCTCATTTGCCAAAGACTCGAAAGCGTTTGGACTACAAATGAAACCAGAACCCAACAAAGCGTGATCGCCACCGGTGTAAAAGAGGAAGCATTAGCTAATAACTACAAATAATTTAATATTCTCTTCACCTTTTATTATCATTGAGTCATAGGCATCGGAGATAGGGTCTAAACACCACCTCACCATGCTGTTTGTTTTTTAAGCTTTATTCCTTTTGGTTATTGATAATCGCTTAATGTGATTTAGCAAACCATCAACAATGGTTTAGCTTCATCATCAATAACGGAGCGCAATTAGCCGCGTTCTTTTTAAACAAATAATTTAAGTAAGACATTGGGATACCTATGAAAAAAATGACCTTGGCTCTACTTGCTACCTCATTATTTGCCACTTCTGCACTGGCTCAGGCAGCCGACGATCTGGCTGCAATCAAGTCTGCGGGTGTGATGAAATTCGGAACTGAAGGCACCTATGCGCCTTATACCTACCATGATAAAAGTGGAAAACTGGTTGGCTTCGACGTTGACGTTGCGCGTGCAGTGGCTGAAAAGATGGGCGTTAAACCTGAATTTGTGGAAGGTCGTTGGGATGGTCTGATTGCCGGTCTGAGCGCGAAACGCTATGACGCAGTCATTAACCAGGTGGGTATTACCGACGAACGTAAAGCAAAATTTGATTTCTCCCAGCCTTATATCGGCTCCAAGGCCGTGCTGGTTGTGCGCGATGACAACACCACTATCAAAAGCTTTGCAGACCTGAAAGGCCAAAAAGCGGCGCAAAGCCTGACCAGTAACTACTCTAAACTGGCAACCAAAAATGGTGCTGATTTAGTTCCTACAGACGGCTTCAACCAGTCACTGGATTTGGTTCTGAGCGGACGCGCTGCGGCGACGCTGAACGATAACCTGTCGTTCCTTGATTTTAAAAAGCACAAGCCAGACGCGAAAGTGAAAATCGTGGCGACAGATGAGAACACCGAAAACTCGGCCATTTTGCTGCGTAAAGATCAGCCAGAATTGGTTAAAGCAGTGAATAAAGCGCTTGATGAAATCAAAGCTGATGGCACTTACAAAACGATTTCTGTACGCTACTTCGGCCAAGACGTTTCTCAGTAAGAGAGTTAGTCGGTTAGCACATAACGTTAAATTCGTTGTTTAAAAGCCTGCCTCTGTGAACGCCCTTTGGGCCATCACTCCATGAGGCGGGCTGTTGTTTTTAGACTTTTTTGTATTTAGGAGTACGGCATATGGCATGGCTACACGGCCTGACTGACTATATTCACGGCCTTGCCTGGCTACAGTTGATGATAGATTCGTTTTGGAGCCTGCTTTCTGCTGGGCTGCAATTCACCCTGCCGCTGGCGATCCTCTCCTTCATCGGTGGGATCATCGTGGGGTTCATCACTGCGTTGGCGCGTTTATACGCACCAAAACCAGTAAAGTGGATTTTTGATTTCTATGTATGGGTTATTCGCGGCACGCCTCTGTTGGTTCAGCTGTTCCTGATTTTCTACGGCTTGCCGAGTGCGGGAATCACACTAGATGCCTTCCCTGCTGCACTGATCGGCTTCACCCTGAGCGTAGGCGCTTATACTTCTGAGATTATCCGCGGCGCGATTATTTCGGTACCCAAAGGCCAGTGGGAAGCATCATATTCAATTGGCATGAGCAGCTCACAGGCGATGCGCCGCGTCATTTTACCGCAGTCGGTGTTTGTTTCTTTACCGCCGCTGTCTAACTCGTTTATCTCCTTAATCAAAGACACGTCACTGGCCGCAGTTATCACTGTGCCTGAAATGTTCTTGGCGGCAC
>OATP01000611.1_pt1 | contig 19052 bp, 15 predicted proteins | sample 1495041 | NCBI WGS metagenome assembly OATP01 (sample SAMEA2579972, study PRJEB22360) | human gut metagenome | biome: human gut; feature: human-associated habitat; material: faeces | place: Denmark | collected 2008/2010 | reverse complement strand
TTATGTTCTTCTATTTTATTTAATTCTTTATGTGTTACATAGTAAGTATGTTTTAATGATTGTTCACCATAACTCATCCCTAATGCAGCATACATTAAATCAATTTCGTCATCCAGACTACAACCAATAAAAATTGCACAATTTGACATTAAATCCGTAGCCAATTGAGTTAATACATTTTTATTTTTAGAAATACTAGAAACATATTGTTCTTTATTAAAAATAAAAGGTTCTTTATACTTTAGATATTCCTGAACATCTCCATGAATTTTAAAAAGAATTGTTTTTCCTTCATTACGAAATTCTCCTAAAGTATCCTCATCTAATAAACTCTTATTGGGAAGAATAACTTCAATATTTTCAGAATTAAACTCAATAGCATCATCAGTATTCAAAGTGTAAATTGTTTTGAATGGTATTGTTATAAATTTCTTCTTCCCTTCAGGTAGATTTACTTTTGAAAGTCTTGTTTTAATGTAGTTTCTTCGATCATTTTCCTCAACGGTTTTTTCATAATATGATGAAACTGTGCTAAAATCTTGACTTTTTAAATATTCTTTTTCTTCATTTTTTAAGCTTTCACTCTCAAATATTTTTGATAACATATGTTTCTTCATAGCTAAACCGGAAGGAACTACTTCCCCATGAGCAGTAGCTTCTCCTACTGTAAATCCTGAACCTAGTATCGGAACAATCATATTAGACTCAAAATAACGAATAAATTCTTTAGATAACTCTTCATTATCTTGTTTAGAGTTAAACTTAATAAATCGCATTTCTTTCATAATGAATACCTCTCATTTTTCATGTACACCTCATATCATTGTAACAAAAAGAGTGCAGATTTGCACTCTTTCAGCTTGAAGACAAAGTCCTTTGAACCCAAGTTTCTAAGGGCTTTTCTTTGTGTAAAGTCGTATAATAGATGTAAGAAGAATTGTGAGGTATTTCCCATATTTCACAAAGAAAAAACAGATTATAATCGTCGCCAGTATGGCTTCTATACGATCGACGAATTGGTCCCAGAAGATCACTTTCTTTGACAAGTGGATTCAAAGGTTGATTTTGATTTTATCTATGACTTGGTAGAAGACACCTATAGTCCAGATAATGGTCGTCCTAGTCTCGATCCTGTCATGTTAGTCAAAATCCCTTTGATTCAATGCTTTTATGGCATTCGCTCCATGCGCCAAACCATTAAAGACATTGAAGTAAACGTAGCCTATCGTTGGTTTCTTGGTCTAACTTTAGATGACAAGGTCCCTCATTTTACCACCTATGGAAAGAATTACAGTCGTCGTTTTCAAGATAAAGAGCTCATTTCTGAGATTTTTTCACAGGTTCTCAATCAAGTTTTATGTGCTGGTTTAATTGATCCTTCAGAACTATTTGTGGATGGAACCCACATCAAAGCGGCAGCTAATAGCCACAAGTATCGTAAGGAAATGGTAGACCAACAAGCTAAATTTATGAGTGACCAGTTGGAAGTTGAGATTGATTTGGATAGGAGGAAACACGAAAAAAAGTCCTTAAAGCCCGCAAAAGAAAGCGAGGCTAAAGAAAAGAAAATCTCAACGACTGATCCCGAGAGTGGTTGGTTCCACAAAGGTGAGCACAAGGAAGTATTTGCCTATTCTGCCCAAGTAGCTTGTGATAAGCATGGTTGGGCCTTGGCTTATACGGTTGAGGCAGGAAATGTCCATGATAGTCAGGCCTTCCCTGCTCTTTTTTCAAAGTTAAAACCCTTCTCCCCACACTATATTATTGCGGATTCAGGCTATAAGACCCCAGCTATTGCCCATTATTTATTAGAGCGAAACATCATTCCTGTATTCCCTTATACTCGTCCAAAGGGGGTAAAGGGAAACTTAAAACCCAGTGATTTTATTTACGATGCTTTCTATGACTGTTACCTCTGCCCAGAGAACCAAGTGTTAAGTTATCGCACGACGACTCGAGAAGGTTACCGTGAGTATAAGAGTGATCCAAAAGTATGTGCTTCATGTCCTCTCTTATCCGTTTGTACTCAAAGCCGAAATAACCAAAAAGTAATCACAAGGCATGTATGGAAAGATGATCTTGAATTTTGTGAAGAGATTCGCCACCAAAGAGGGATGAAGGAGCTTTATAAGAAGCGCAAAGAAACCATTGAGCGACTCTTTGGGACGGCTAAGGAATATCATAACTTGAGATACACTAGAGAGAAAGGAAAGTCCAAAATGGAAGATAAGGTTGGGCTTACTTTGGCATGTTTAAATATCAAAAAATTGGTGAAATGGATAGCGAATATCCCTTTTTATTTTGCTCTAAATCAGATTTTTGGATGGAAATACCGGATGATAAAGTAAATAGTTTCGAAAATACAAAAAGACAAACGCCAAAAATGACGTTTGTCTTCGTTCTGAGAGAGTGCAGATTTGCACTCTTTGTACGTTTAATGTCTAAAATGTCTTACCCCTGTAAAGATCATGGTTAAACCATGTTTATCAGCCGCTTCGATAGACTCTTGGTCACGGACTGATCCACCTGGCTGGATGATAGCCTTGATACCTGCTTTAGCGATTTCTTCCACGTTATCTGCAAATGGGAAGAAGGCATCTGAAGCAAGAACAGCGCCGTCAAGACGGTCTTTAGCTTGATCAATGGCGATGCGGACAGATGCCACACGGTTGGTTTGACCAGGGCCAACACCAAGTGTCATGTGGTCGTTAGTCACGATGATACCATTTGATTTGACGTACTTGATAGCTTTCCAAGCAAACTCCAGAGCTGTTGCTTCTGTCTCAGTTGGTTGGCGTTTGGTAACCACTTGCCAGTCAGCTGGGCTTTCTTTAACAACGTCTTGGTTTTGAACGAGAAGTCCACCGACAACACCAGTGTATTCTGCTTCTGCTTCGCTGGCATCTTGAGCGTCAAATGGCAACTCAAGGATACGCAAGTTTTTCTTCTTGGTAGTCAAGATTTCAAGTGCTTCATCTGTATAGCTTGGTGCAATGATGATTTCAAGGAAGACACCGTGCATTTTCTTAGCTGTCGCAGCGTCAACTTCACGGTTGAGAACTACGATTCCACCGAAGATTGACACTGGGTCGGCTTCATAAGCGTAATCCCAAGCTGTTTCGATGTCATCAGCTTGACCGATACCACATGGGTTCATGTGTTTGAGAGCCACAACTGTTGGACGGTCTTTGAAATCACGGATGATACGGATAGCGGCATCAGCGTCACGGATATTGTTGAATGACAATTCTTTACCGTTAAGCTGTTTAGCTGAAGCAATTGAGTAAGCCGTTGGCAAACCTTTTTGGTAGAAGTCTGCGTCTTGTTGAGGGTTTTCGCCGTAACGCATTGGTTGCTTGAGGTCATACGTCAAAGTGAGTTTTTCAGGTTTTGTTTCACCCACTTGAGCTGTGAAGTATTCTGCAATCAAGGCATCATAAGCCGCTGTGTGACGGAATACTTTAGCTGCCAAACGTTGGCGAGTTTCGTAACTTGTTTCACCGTTTGCTGACAATTCGTCAAGAACAACAGCATAGTCAGCAGGGTCTACCACAACTGTTACGCTAGCGTGGTTTTTAGCTGCTGAACGAAGCATTGATGGACCACCGATATCGATGTTTTCAACCGCGTCAGCGTAGGTCACGTCTGGTTTGAGGATAGTTTCCTTGAATGGGTAAAGGTTTACCACAACAAGGTCAATCAATTCGATATTATTGTCCTTAGCCGCTTGAAGGTGGCTATCGAGGTCACGACGAGCGAGGAGACCACCGTGGATATTTGGGTGAAGGGTCTTAACACGTCCGTCCATCATTTCTGGGAAACCAGTCACATCGTCAATGGCAATGGTATCAACACCGGCATTGTCAAGGACAACCTTGGTACCACCTGTTGAGATGATGTCCCAACCAAGTTTTTTGAGTTCTTGGGCAAATTCAACAATGCCCGCTTTATCTGAGACTGAAATAAGTGCTCGTTTAGTCATTTTCTCTCTTTTCCTTTTTTAAAAAAGTTCTTTATCTGCTACAGTCGAAAATTATCTTTCAGCTCTAGCGCTTCCTTATTTTCTCTCTACGCCCAAACTATCCAACACTTCTGGATAGAGCTTGTACTCTGTTTCATGGATGCGAGTTTCGAAACTATCAAGGGTATCACCTTCAAGACGAGGAACACGGACTTGTTTGATAACCTTACCGGTATCAACGCCAGAATCCACCCAGTGAATGGTCACGCCAGACTGGTCGACACCAGCATTCCAAGCATCCTCAATACCATGAGCACCTGGAAATTCTGGAAGGTAGGCGGGATGAATATTGATAATACGACCTTCATAAGCTGCTAGCAAGGTTGGACCGACGATTTTCATATAACCGGCCAAACAAACCAAATCAATCTGGTGTTCATCTAAGAGTTTGACGATAGCTTCTTCGTAAGCCACTTTATTGTCAAATTCTTTGAGCTCAAAGGCATGGCTAGCCACACCTAGATTTTTGGCACGTTCTAAGACATAGGCATCCCGGTGATCTGAAAAGACAAATTCAACTGGGAATTGTTCCGCAATCACCTGAAAGTTTGAGCCGTTGCCAGAGGCAAAAACAGCAATCTTTTTAGCCATTATTGAATCACCACACTTGCATCTGTCTTCTTCACAATTCGACCAATTTCATAGACTGGTTCGTCAAGAAGTTCTTTGACACGTTCCACATTTTCTGGTTTTACCGCAAGCATGAGACCAATCCCCATGTTGAAGATTTCAAACATTTCTTCATGTTTGATGTTACCATATTTTTCAAGGGCTTTGAAAATTGGAAGAACAGGGACTTTGCTTTCATCAATTTCAGCAGCCAAATCATCAGCGAACATACGAGGTACATTTTCGATGAAACCACCACCTGTGATGTGGGCAATACCGTTAACCAATTCTTCTTTGATCAATGGCAAAGCTGCTTTGACGTAGATACGAGTTGGTTCCAAAAGAACGTCTTTGAGTTTCTTGCCTTCCAATTCTGGGAGAACTTCTTCACCTGTGTAATCAGCAAATACTCGACGAACGAGTGAGTAACCGTTTGAGTGGATACCGCTTGAAGCAAGCCCCAAAATCACATCGCCTGCTGCTACTTTTGAACCGTCAATGATTTGAGATTTTTCTGCCACACCAACTGCGAAACCAGCCAAGTCATAGTCGTCTTCTCCATACATACCAGGCATTTCAGCAGTTTCACCACCAATGAGGGCTGCACCAGCTTGCACACATCCTTCAGCCACACCAGCAACGACCTGTTCTAGTTTAGCTGGTTCATTTTTCCCAGTTGCGATATAGTCAAGGAAGTAAAGGGGCTCCGCACCTGCAGCGATGATATCATTAACACACATAGCCACACAGTCTTGACCGATGGTATCGTGCTTGTCATACTTGATAGCCAGCATGAGTTTCGTTCCGACACCATCTGTACCTGAGATCAAAACGGGTTCTTTAACACCCGTTTTTGAAAGATCAAACATACCACCGAAGCCACCTAGAGCTCCCATGACACCTGCACGCTCTGTACGAGCCACGTGTTTTTTGATTCGTTCAACAACTTCATAACCCGCTTCAACGTCTACACCAGACTGCGCGTATGCATTTTTATTTGTCATTTTATTTCTTCCTTTTCATTTCCTATCGATAAAAACTTGTCTTTTCATCCAAACTTCTACGGTATTCTTCTTCGTAATCGTACAATGGGGTTGGGTATTTCCCGTCAAAGTAAGCGACACAAAGACCACCGTTTGGCGCATCTGTTTCGATACCGATAGAATCAATCAAGCCCTCGATAGAGAGATAGGTTAAGCTATCTGCCCCAATGATTTGGCGAGTTTCTTCAACCGTATGATTGGCCGCAATCAATTCCTGACGCGTCTGAATATCAATCCCGTAAAAGCAAGGATAAGCTAAGGCTGGACTACCAATAGCAACGTGAACTTCTGTCGCCCCTGCTTCTTTCAACAATTGAACAATTCTCCGAGACGTGGTTCCACGAACAATCGAGTCATCAATCATGACCACACGTTTTCCTTTAACGACACCAGAAACAGCAGAAAGTTTCATCCGTACACCTTGCTCACGCAATTCCTGAGTTGGCTGGATAAAGGTCCGTTGCGTGTATTGGTTTTTAATCAAGCCCATTTCATTTGGAAGGCCAGATTCTTCTGCAAAGCCCATGGCTGCACTGAGTGAGGAATTCGGCACCCCAACCACGATATCCGCTTCGTGCTTGAACTCACGCGCCAATTGCGCACCCATTCTCTTACGAGCTGTATGAACATTGACTCCATGAATATTTGAGTCAGGTCGAGCAAAATAAATGTACTCCATCGAACAAATCGCTAGCTGTGTATCCGTCGTATAGGTATCGTATTGGATACCCTTATCATCGATAATCACCACTTCACCCGGCTTCACATCGCGCACCCACTCTGCACCAATCACTTCAAAAGCACAGGTTTCAGAGGAAACAACAACAGCTCCATTGGCCATTTTCCCAATAGAAAGTGGTCGGAAACCATTTGGATCAAGGGCTGCAATCAGCTTGTCTTCAAACATCAAAAGATAGGCAAAACCACCCTTGACAAGGCTGAGAGCTTCTTTGACTTTCCCCATAAGGCTCGGATTGTGGCTACGGCGAATCAAGTGAGCTAAAATTTCGGAATCTGAGGTCGAACTAAAAATAGCTCCTCTTTGTTCCAACTCTTTTTTCAATGATGCAGCATTGGTCAAATTCCCATTATGCGCCAGTCCAAATTGCATATCGTGAAAGCGAAAGAGAAAAGGCTGGATGTTATCCACAGAAGCTTCTCCCGCAGTCGCATAACGCACATGCCCGATCGCTCCTGTACCTGTTAATTTATCCAAATTGGCAGGATTTTTAAAGACTTCTGATAAGAGCCCCATATCTCGATAGCGTTTCAAATTCCCCTTGTCATTGGAGAGGATTCCTGCCCCCTCCTGACCACGGTGCTGCAAACTATGAAGCCCAAAATAGGTTAATTTAGCGGCATCTGGATGACCCCAGATTCCAAAAATACCACATTCTTCATTAAGAGATTTTACTTCGTATGTCATTTTTTTACCTTCTTATTTCCCAGTAAAGTATTTCACAGCTGAGGCAAAGAGGTGTTGATCTTTGCTTCCTGGGATATTTTGGAAAAGTCCATCTTCATAACGTTCTGAGTGACCCATCTTACCAATAATTTGACCGTTCTTGCTTGTGATACCTTCGATCGCATTCACAGATCCGTTAGGATTGTATTTAGAATCCATGCTTGGTTTCCCTTCGAAGTCAACATACTGTGTAAAGATTTGACCATTGTCACGAAGCTCTGCAAATTCCTCAGCAGTCACAACAAACTTACCTTCACCGTGTGATACTGGGATGGCATGGATGTCACCAACTTCTACTCCAGCAAGCCATGGTGAGTTCGTGTTGGCAATACGTGTTTCAACCATCTTAGCCACGTGCTGGTTGGCATCATTGTAGAAGAGGGTTGGACTCGTGCTACTTGCATCTTCAAAGTTACCGTATGGAAGAAGACCTGATTTGACAAGGGCTTGGAATCCGTTACAGATACCGATAATCAAACCACCACCTTCGATGAAGTGATCGATAGCTGCACGTACTTTTTCATTGAGCAAGATATTAACGATAAATTTAGCAGATCCATCTGGTTCATCGGCTGCTGAGAAGCCACCTGCAAAGAAGATAATGTTAGCTTTTTCGATATTGTCAACCATTGTGTCAACAGACTTGACAATAGCTTCTTCATTCAGCGTCACAAATGGTACCAAGTTGACTGTTGCACCTTCTTTTTCAAAGGCCTTAGCGGAGTCATATTCCGAGTTGGTACCTGGGAATACGGGGATGTAAACCACTGGTGTTTCAACTGTTTCTTTAGCTTTGATAACAGCATCCGATGCTACAGCAGGCACTTCTTCAAGTTCAGTTGCTTGTGCAAATTCAGTCGGATAAACCTCTTCCAATTTACCTTGGAAGGCACTGTCAAGTTTGTGCCCATCCAGCGTTACACCATTGACAAGCAGTGTAAAGCCAGCCACTGTTTGTCCAATCTTGGCAACACCTGAAATTTCTTCAGGCGATGTGAAGACGAATCCACCCAATTGGGCTGTCAAGCTGTTGTCAAGGTCAGCTAATTGAACAGTGGCACCGATATGGTTACCAAATGTTGCAAGGGCAAGAGCTTCAAGGACACCACCATATTTGACAGCTGATGCAGATGTGACTTTATGATCAGCTTGGATAGCTTCAAATTGAGCAAAGTTAGACTTGATAAGATCAAAGTCAATTTCTTGTGCCAAAGCTTGACCTGGAATGTAATAGATGTTTTCACCAGCAACTTTAAACTCCGGAGAAAGAACCTTACGGCTATCTGCTGTTGTCACACCAAAGGCAACCAAGGTTGGTGGTACTGTCAATTCTTCAAAGGTACCAGACATAGAGTCCTTCCCACCGATAGATGGCAACCCAAGTTGAATCTGAGCTTCAATGGATCCAAGAAGAGCTGCTACTGGTTGACCAAAACGCTCTGCTTGTTTATCCATCCGCTCGAAGTACTCTTGGTAAGAGAAGCGAGCCTTAGACCAGTTGGCACCAGCAGCAACCAAGCGAGCAGTTGCTTCGATGACTGCATAAGCCGCACCATGATATGGAGACCATTCTGCTACATAAGGGTTGAATCCTTGCGCCATGACAGAGGCAGTTGTTGTCACGCCATGTTGAACTGGCAATTTCTGTACAGAAGCTTCAGTTGGTGTGATTTGGTAGCGACCACCAAGTGGATGATTGACTGTTGAACGACCAACTGAGCTATCAAAGATAGTTTGCAACCCTTTTTGACTAGCATGGTTAAGGTCAGCCAAGACTTCAAGAGTATCCGCTTCAAGGGTTTCAGCGCTTGTTGTGCGTTCTTCTGGAAGCTTGACATCCTTGTCAACCACCTTAGCATCTACAACCACACGTACACCATTTGTATCAAGGAAACGACGTTCCAAATCAACGATTGTTTCACCGTTCCAGTGCATGACAAGATTTGGTTTTTCCGTCACGGTTGCAACGACAACTGCATCAATATTTTCTTTGTTACATGCTGCAGCAAAGGCATCTACATCTTCCGGACGAACCACCACAGCCATCCGTTCTTGAGATTCAGAAATAGCAATTTCTGTACCATTCAAACCTTGGTATTTCAATGGTACTTTATCCAGATCAATTTCAAGACCATCTGCCAATTCACCGATCGCCACACAGACACCACCAGCACCAAAGTCATTTGATTTCTTGATCAGACGGGTTACATCTCCATTACGGAAAAGACGTTGAATCTTACGTTCTTCGATGGCATTCCCTTTTTGAACCTCAGCACCAGCTGTTTCAACAGATTCAACCGTTTGAACTTTAGATGAACCTGTCGCACCACCGACACCGTCACGTCCAGTCTTCCCACCGAGCAAGATAATCACATCACCTGCTTCAGGTTTTTCACGGACCACATTTTCCTTAGGAGCTGCACCGACAACGGCACCTAACTCCATACGCTTAGCAACGAAACCTGGGTGGAAGTACTCACGAACATAAGTTGTTGCAAGACCAATTTGGTTCCCGTATGAAGAATAACCGTGAGCTGCCGTTTTAGAAATCACTTGTTGCGGCAATTTACCAGCGCGAGTTTCAGCAATCGGAGCTGTAATATCACCAGCACCTGAGATACGCATGGCTTGGTAAACGTATGAGCGACCTGACAATGGGTCACGAATGGCACCACCGATACAAGTAGCCGCTCCACCAAAAGGTTCGATTTCCGTTGGGTGGTTGTGAGTTTCGTTCTTGAACATAAGAAGCCATGGTTCTTTGACACCATTAACATCTACTTCAATTTCAACGGAGCAGGCATTGATTTCGTCAGAAACTTCCATGTCATCCAAACGACCATTGGCACGCTCATAACGACCAAAAATAGTCGCCATATCCATCAAGGTTTGAGGTTTTTCCGTACGTCCCAACTCATCACGCATAGCAATATATTTGTCATAAGTTGCTTGCAATTGTTTTTGGAATTTAGAAGCTGAGAAGTCGATGTTTTTCAACTCAGTCTCGAAAGTTGTGTGGCGACAGTGGTCAGACCAGTAAGTATCCAACACCTTCAACTCAGTCTCAGTTGGTACACGTCCAATAGACTTGAAGTAATCTTGAATGAAGAGCAGGTCATCCACTTCCATGGCCAATCCTTGTTCTGCCTTATACTGTGCAAAATCTTCAGCCGTATAAGTTTCAAAGAAATCCAAGTTTGGAATGGTCTTGTCAGACTCAGAGAAATCCTGCTTCGCAATGCCAAGAGTGATATCTTTGAAACGAGAGTCCACTGGGTTCAAGAGGTAGTTTTTGACAGCTTCCAATTCATTCGCAGCAACGTCCTTGTTAACCAAGTACAATTGAGCTGTGTTCACCGTTACATCACTTGAGCTACCAAGTAACAGCAAAGCTTCTTGTGAAGAGGCCGCACGTTGGTCAAATTGTCCAGGCAAACTTTCGATAGCAAAGAAAGCAACCTTCTCAAGATCAGCCTTAACCACAGCTTCATCCAAAACAGTATCGGTCACTTGTTCAGAGAAAATATGTTTTTCTGCACGCGCAAACAAATCTTCCGACAAATTAAAGACATCGTAAACCTGAACAATCCGAAGGTCCTTCAAGGTTTTCAACTGAAGATTATGCTGTAATTCCTTTACTAAAGAGTCAGATTTCACACGAAAATCAGCTTTTTTCTCAACGAAAATACGTTTATCCATTTTATTTCCTTTAATTCTATTCAAATAGGTTATTGAAGACGAAGGTTTTCCGTTTCAAACAATTTACTCCAAGCCCTGTAATTTTTCCAATACAACTTCATACACATCTGTCAGACTTCCCAAGTCTCTACGGAAAACATCCTTGTCCATGTGGTGTCCTTCCGCATCCCAAAGGCGGCAGTTATCTGGTGAAAATTCATCTGCCAAGATGATCTTGCCATCCTTATCAAAACCAAACTCCAATTTGAAGTCAATCAAACGAAGACCAATTTGTGCAAACCAATCCTTCAACAACTCATTGATACGACGTGTTTCTGCCTTGATATAAGCAATTTGTTCATCATTGGCAACACCCAAGAATTTCACGTGCTCGTCGTTGATAAACGGATCATCCAACTCATCGTTTTTATAGTAGAATTCAACGATTGGAGTTTCCAATTCCAACCCTTCTTCAACGCCAAACCGTTTTGAGAAAGACCCTGCCGTCACGTTACGAAGCACAACCTCCAAAGGAATGATTTTCACCTTTTTATTGAGTTGTTCCGTATCAGAAATGCGTTCGATAAAGTGTGTTGCCACACCTGAAGCGTTCAATTTTTCAAAAATAAGAGACGAAATCTGATTATTCAGCACACCTTTCCCCTTAATGGTCTCTTTACGAGCCCCATTTAGCATAGTGGCTTGGTCCTTATAGACCGACTTAATCACATGTTCGTCCTCAGTAGTATAGATATCCTTAGCTTTTCCAGTATAAATCAGTTGATTGCTCATGACTTTGTTCGCCTTTCGTATTTTATCACCTACATTCTATCATACATAAAGTGCATTTTCAATAAATTTCCGTACAATATAGGCAGAATCCGAATGAAAAGGACAGAAAAAAAGACCATCCAGAATAATCTCTGAACGATCCATTTTTCATTAGTGACCAGCAGTTCGTTTTTCAATATAATCTACAACATCCCCAACCGTGTTGAATTCATCAATCACCTTATCTGGGATTTCCAATTGGTATTCATCTTCCAACTCGATGATAAATTCCATCAATTCAACGGAGTCTGCCTGTAAATCCTTGCGCAAATCCAACTCTAAAGATACTTGGAAATCTGATCCCTTGCGGTCTTTGAGAAATTCCTCAATAGTAGCTAAAATTTCGTTTCGTTTACTCATATATTACTCCTCCTTTGATAATTCCTTCACTGATTTTCCAACAACATCCGTCTCTAACATGGTTCGAATCTGACGAATGGTGCTATAGACCGCTTTCGCATCACTTGAACCATGCGTTTTGACAACAGGTGCTTGAAGGCCAAACAAGACTGCTCCTCCAACATCTGAGAAATCCAAGGTTTGCTTCAATGATTTCAGCCGATCCTTGAGCAAGAAAGCTCCTAGTTTCGCCTTCCAGTTTCCAGTGGCGATCGCTTGCTTCAATTGCTTCAAGATGCCAAAAGCTGTCCCTTCCATAGTTTTCAAGACAGCGTTTCCCGTGAAACCATCCGCCACAACAACATCAGCAACGCCATCCATCAAGTCACGCGCTTCTACGTTTCCAATAAAATGAATGGATTCGTCCTCAGACAGCAATTGATAGGTTTCCTTGCGCAAAGGATCTCCCTTGCTTGCTTCTGTCCCATTGTTCAATAGACCCACGCGCGGTTTTTGAATTCCACGCACATTTTCCGCATAGTAAGATCCCATCACAGCATACTGATGCAAGTGCTCCGATGTATTTTCCGCATTGGCACCTAAGTCCAGCATATCATAACCACGTCCATCAACCGTTGGAAGTGTCGACATCAATCCAGGGCGTTCCACCCCTTTGATGCGGCCAACGATAAAGAAACCAGCCGCTAACAAGGCACCTGTATTCCCCGCAGATAGCATGGCATCCACATCCCCAGTCTTCACATCTTTAGCTGCCAAGACCATCGAAGCCTGCTTCTTCCGACGAATGGCACGCGTTGGCTCATCATCTGAATCGATTTTTTCTTCTGTGTGCACAATGGACACACGTTCCGTCGCTGTCAAATAGTTCTTAATTTTTGCTTCATCGCCATACAAGACAATTTCGATATCATTAAAATCATGAATGGCTTGATTCACGCCTTCTACTAAGGCTTGAGGTGCATTGTCGCCCCCCATTGCATCTACTGCAATTTTTTTCATGTTTCACCTCCAGATGAATCTTTCATAATCGCTCCCCAATCACTCAAGGAGTCGATAAACTTTTTAGCTTTTAAATGGATCCCTACATACTCCTCATACAACTGATCCATCGCCTGACGTAGAGCTACTTTCATATCTGCTTGTAGGGAAATCGTCTCTAACTCACTGAATCGTACGGCTTGAAATTGATCCAATAAATAGAGAACATTTGGATGCCAGTGGGCACGTCTCTCATCCTGATCATAATGGTCTGGGCAAAGCACTCCGCTATACCGGAAGGAATAATCAAAAGGAAGACCAACCCGATGGCAGAAACAACATTCATGCAGGTTCAAGACAACCCCAAACCGCGAAAGAATCTGAATCTCAAAAATATTGGTCAAAACCTCATAATCCAAGCCCTCTTCCATCAAAGATAAGGTCTTCTCCAAAAAAGCAAACAAGGCTGGATCCACCTGATTATCCTGAATACTGGCATCCGCAAGCGCCAAAACATAGGTCGCATAAGAAAGAGCAAAAAGATCAGCATTGATTTTTTTATAGACCTGCACATCTTGAACATCATCGATATAACTCAGCCCATCATCATTGATTTTCAGCAACATATCTGCCGTAACCAAGGGCTGCAACATGGGATTTAACCGTGATTTCCCCGCATGTTTTACAAAAAACATCCGCTTACCCGACTTCTCCGTGAAGATCTTGACCAATTTATCATCCTCACGAAATTCCCGATTATAGAGCACAATGCCCCGGGTCTCAATTGACTCCAGCATGTTCTTCCATGTACTCCTTCAAGCGTTTCATAGCTTCCTTGATTACTTCCATACTGGCCGCATAAGACAAGCGCACATAGCCTTCGCCATATTGACCAAAAGCAGCCCCAGGAATGAAAGCAACCGCTTTTTCACGCGCAAAATCTTGTAAGAATGCAAAGGAATCTTGGTTGTAACCAGCTGGGATTTTAGCAAAAATATAGAAGGCTCCATCCGGCTTAATCATCTCAAACCCAAGAGCAGACATCTTTTCGATAATATAATCCCGACGTTTCACATATTCCTTCTTCATTGGTTCCGCATCATCCCGACCAGCAGTCAAGGCCTCAATCGCAGCATACTGGTTCATGGTCCCAGCAGCAGTAACCAAATACTGATGGCTCTTGATCAATTGCGCTGTTAGTACAGCAGGCGCAAAGATAAAGCCAAGCCGCCAACCCGTCATCGCGTGAGATTTGGACAAGCCATTGATGACAATGGTCTGCTCAGGAATAAATTCTGCCATAGAAACATGCGCTTTTCCTGTATAAGTTAACTCTGAGTATACTTCATCACAGACAACAAACACTTCATATTTTTTCAAGACCTCAGCCAATTCCGCCATCTGCTCCCGCGAATAGGTGACCCCTGTCGGATTGGCTGGATAATTGAGAACAACTGCCTTTAGCTTGTCTCCTTGCTCCACAATAGCTTTTTCCAACTTTTCAGGCGTCAATATAAATTGATCCGCCGTCGTATCAATTTCAACAACATCCGCCCCAACCAGATTCACAATAGGCTCATAACCAGGATAAGCTGGTGCGGGAAGAAGCACCACATCTCCAGGTTCCAAGATCGCCGTTAAGGTTGCGGATAGAGCTTCCGTCGCACCAATCGTGACCAAAATTTCATCCTCCGGACGATAGTGAAGACCATATTTATCAGCCACAAATTGACTCGCAGCCTCACGCAAAGCCTGCAAACCACTCATCCCTGTATAATGGCTAAAATTCGCATCAATCGCAGCTTTCCCCGCCTCTTTGACATGTTCTGGAGTCGTAAAATCCGGTTCCCCCAACGTCAAACGCAAGACCCCAGGAATCGAAGAAATCGATTGGTCAAACTGACGAATCAAAGAAACTTCAATTCGATTGAGATTTTTATTAAACCGTTTCGTTAAATCCATAATCCACCTCCAAAAACAATTATATTCATTATACTATAAATAGAACCCCATCGCAAAAGAACAGGTAAACAAAAAGTCCCCACTTCAGATTTTCCCATACAATAGGTCAAATTTTACGAATTATATAAGTGAGAACTACTAAAGGAGAACACTTATGCCCACTCAACTCAGACACCCAGATCTATCCCCAACCATGGACTTAATTGCCAAAAAGATCTTCCACAAACAACACCTAACAGCCGATTTCATCCGAAGCGTCCTTAATATTCCCGTTGTTTCTGTTGAAATACTCGATGGCACCCAGATTCAATTAGCCGAATATGACCATCCAAATTTCTATACAGCCGTAGATGTTTGCGCCAAACTTGAAGACGGTACACAAGTGATCATTGAAGTTCAAGTTACTAAACAGCGCTCATTTTTCAATCGTATGCTTGCCTATTTAGCCAATCAAATTACTGATAACTTAAAACGTTTAAAAACCGATCAAAATAAGACCCACACCCTCTACTCCAGGATGGATCCTGTGTACTGTATCGCGATTCTTGAAAAAGAACACTTTGATGATGATCGAGCCTTTCATACCCTCTCTCTTTATGATGAGGAGACCTTAACTCCCGTCTATTCAGATTTTCACGGAAGTTCTCAACGACCACCAATGAAATTTGCATTCCTAGAACTGAACAAGTATAATAAAGATAAGATTACAGAATACCACTTACAAAAATGGTTTGAATTTTTCTCAAACAAACCCTTTGATATCGAGATGGATCCCGTGATCAAAGAAGCAGAAGAATTACTAGACCAAACCCAATGGACAGAGGAGGAAAAAAGAATGTTTGATCAAGAACGCAGAAATCGTGACCTCTACGAAGGTGCCATCGCTCAAGCCACCTACGACGGACAACAATTGGGAATTAAAAAAGGGGTTGAACAGGGAATTAAACAAGGAATTGAAAAAGGAATTCAAAAATCTAAAACGGAGATGGCAAAAGCTATGTTAAAAGACAAACTGGATATTTCCTTCATTGCCAAATACACTGGCTTAACCCAACAAGAACTCCAACAGCTTGCCCAAACTACTCACATATAACAAAAAGGCCTAGCACTGCTAAGCCTTTATTTTTTATTGTTGGCCACGTGTTGCCACGTATTTCAATTGATCTCCGTGTTTCGCCACAAAATCCTTCATTTCTGAATCAGGAATTTGACGGAGGTAGAGGTTAGAACGAATGGTTTCGTCCTCTTCACGACAAGTAGACAATACCAAGTATTTATCAGATGCTTTGATCTTAATATTAGGATTCTTGGTTTGACCATCCTCATAAACCTTCTTCAACTGAGTTGTAAAGTCTTCATCATCCTTAAAGCTCGTACGATAAAAAGCTGTCGTTTCAGGAACAATCACCAAACACATTGCTTCATAGTAGTACTTGCGTTCTGGTGTTTCAATGACAACATATGGATGTTGGTCAAAGAATTCTTGCTTATCATAAAAATTCACATCATTAAACATCCGGTGATCACCAACTTTACTACCACGAGCATGCCCAAACAGCCAAGTTAAACGGTCACTAAAGTTCTTTTTATTATCCATATCCATAAAGACTGTTCCCAAATATGGTTGGTAACCACCATCAAACGTCTTATTCAAATAAGTTTCATTATCTGTAGTTTGCACCACTGGCTCATCCAACTGAGTACCAGGAGCATAAACATAGGCAATCGTTTCAGGGTTTACGGCCGTCAATTGTTCAAACCGATTTTTTAGGTAATCTTTTTCTTCTTGGCTAGGTTCATACTTCACAGTCTGTGATGAAGCACTGGTTGAAGAACCATTTGTTTTCTTAGCTGTATTGGAGGCCTTTCCGCTAAATGGATTAAAGAATAAAAATCCGGCAACCACCACAACAACTGCTAAAAGAGCAACAAATAGCCCAACAATCTTCCCACCTGAAGATGTTTTTTTTGCAGAACGTTTCATAAAATAAACTCTCCTATTAGGTATTTTCTCTAAAAAATAACACTGAGCCCAAGGACCCAGTGATATTTTTATGAGCTAATTAATAATCAAATTATTTAACTGCGCTTGTTTTTGGAAGAGCTTTTTGACCTGCAGCTGCTGCTGAAGCTTTAGTTGCTGCTGAAGCTTTAGCGTCATCTTTTTTATCTGCTTTAGCTGCTTTAGCTGAACCTTCAACTACGAATTCACCTGGTTTACCTGGTACAGGTACAAGTTTTTCGCCATTTTCATTGAATTTAGCTTTAGTTGATTCAGCATCAACATTGTTAAGACCGTCTTTATTGTATTGAGTAAGACCATCTTTATCGTTTGTGAACATGTCTGCACCTGTAAGTGATGTAGCATTGTCGTCTGCTGAGTAGTGTTGACCAGTGTTATTGGCAAAAACTGGTGTTGCTGCTGCAAATACAGCAAGAGCTGCTACTGATGATAATAAAACTTTTTTCATTGTTTTATCTCCTTTTAATTTTTAAAAATATTGTGTTACTTCGTAACTATGATAAGTATACTAGGATATTCTCCCTATGTCAAGAGTTTTTCTTCAATTTTTTAAAAAAAGTTTAAAATTTCTTCCTATTTGATCCCTAAAATTACGATTTAGTAACATATTATACTCATCTATTAGAATTACTCGGTTTTTGGATACTTTGACTGAATCGTTTCTCAATTAGATACATAGAATTTTCTTATTTCACCAATTCCCACTTCTTTTCCACTTCAATTATTTCCTATTTTACCGCACGATTTTTGGGCAGAGTCTTCTTCGGCAAACTTGGATCTGCCTTGCTTTCTAGTTTTTGAGCTGCTTGAATCAGTTCTTTTCGCTTCTTTTCATTTTTAACTTTCTGCCACCACTGTTTGATTCCCATTTGTATTTCTCCTGTATAAAAGAGGCCAGAAACCCAGCCTCCTCATTCTTAACTTTTTTTCGCATTTCCTATTTCAAATAAAGGTGAAAGAGGACGATTTTCATGAATGCGAACGATCGCTTCAGAAAGAAGCTTCGCAATCGAAATTTGCTCAATCTTGTCAATCAAGCGATCTTCTGGCAGATAAATCGTATCCAAAACAACCAACTTCTTGATCGCAGACTTCTGAATATTGTCCATGGCAGGTCCTGATAGAACTGGGTGCGTACAGCTTGCATAGACCTCTACAGCTCCTGCTTCTGCAAGGGCATCTGCTGCATGACAGATCGTACCAGCAGTATCAATCATATCATCGATCAAAATACAGGTTTTCCCCTCAACACTACCAATGATGTTCATCACTTCACTTGTGTTCATCTTATCGACACTCCGACGCTTATCGATGATGGCAATCGGTGTCTTCAAGAATTCCGCCAACTTCCGAGCACGAGTCACTCCACCATGGTCTGGACTAACAACAACATAATCTTTTCCAATCATCCCGCGACGTTCGAAATAGTCAGCGATCAATGGAGCTCCCATCAAGTGGTCAACTGGAATATCAAAGAAGCCTTGAATTTGTGCTGCGTGCAAATCAATGGTCAAGAGGCGATCAACACCGGCGACTTCAAGCATGTTTGCAACCAACTTAGAAGTGATTGGTTCACGCGCCCGCGCCTTGCGGTCTTGACGAGCATAGCCGTAATACGGCATCACCACATTAATCGATTGCGCACTCGCACGCTTGAGGGCATCCACCATAATCAAAATTTCCATTAGATTATCATTAACCGGTGAGCTAGTGGATTGTAAAATATAAACATCTTTCCCACGGATTGATTCTTCAATATTAACCTGAATTTCTCCATCAGAAAATTGACGAACCGTTGACTTTCCAAGCGGTAGTCCCATTTCATGAGACACACGTTGAGCCAATTCTTGATTTGACGACAAAGCAAAGAGCATTAAATCAGAAAATGACATGATTTCCTCCAGTAAAATCTAAAAACCATATTGTACAGTCAGCACAAATTTCTCCTACCACCATTTTATCGCTTTTTAAACAAATATTCAAATATTAATTTATGGAAAATACAAAAGAAAGAAGCTATCAAAAAAAGAGGCTGGGACAAAAGTCCTTTGGCTTCAAAAAAAAACAACGGTTTTATGCCGT
>OATP01000606.1_pt1 | contig 19167 bp, 16 predicted proteins | sample 1495041 | NCBI WGS metagenome assembly OATP01 (sample SAMEA2579972, study PRJEB22360) | human gut metagenome | biome: human gut; feature: human-associated habitat; material: faeces | place: Denmark | collected 2008/2010 | reverse complement strand
AGGGGATCAAATCAAGTCTATTACTCATTTTGAGGCCGACCGCCACATGGGACATGCTCGTAAACTCTTGCGTTTACCAAGTAAGGGCAAGAAGGAAGCCTATTTGGAGCTGATGACAAAAGACGAGGACAATAATCAGATGCAAGTTGCTGAAAATATCATCCCCTTTCCAGTCACTGATCAAGCTGTAAAAGCAGACAAAAAAGACCAGGAGGACAACCATGTTGACTAAAGCTTTTTTAAGTCCAACAGAGATTAAGGAACGCATTGCCCAAGAAGCAGCTTCTGACAAGGAACGCAAGTTAACACCTGAGCAGATTGAGGCCATTTACAGTAATGGTAGCAATATTCTTGTGTCAGCTTCGGCCGGATCAGGAAAAACCTTTGTCATGGTTGAGCGTATCCTTGATATGATTGGACGTGGCGTTGGTATTGACCAACTCTTTATCTCAACCTTTACGGTAAAGGCTGCAGGAGAGTTAAAAGAGCGTCTGGAAAAGCGTCTGACAGAGCAGTTGGGACAGGTTGAGACGGATGAAGAGCGTGCCTTTCTTTCAGACCAGATAGCCAAGATTGGGACGGCTGATATTGGAACCATGGATGCCTTCACCCAGAAATTGGTCAATCAGTATGGCTATCTCCTGGGGGTGTCACCTATTTTTCGCATCATGACAGATCCTGCTGAGCAGACACTTATGAAAAATGAGGTTTATACCGATCTTTTCAATGATTACATGCAAGCCAAGGATGCCCAGCTTTTCCAAAAATTGGTCCGCAACTTCGCTGGAAATGGTAAGACTAGTAAGGCCTTCCGTGATCTAGTTTACGATGTCTATAACTTTTCTCAGGCTACTGCAGGTCCTGAAAAATGGCTACGTCAGAATCTCTTAAAAGGGCAGACCGATGCCAAGCCAGACAAGGCTAAAGTTGAGCTTTTAGAGGGTCTCAAAGATGGCTTGTTGGCTGATTTCTTAGCCTTCTTAAGAGACCATTTAGGCTTAGCTCAGCGTGAATTTGCCAAGGCCAAGTATCTGAATAATGTGTCAGATGCCATTAGCCTTCTGGAGGGAGCCTTGGCCAATGACCAAACCGATATGGAGGACTTGCTCAAACAACTCTTGACTCTGTCAGGAGGGACTGGCTTGACAAATATGACCCGTCCTAAAGACGAGGAACTCAAGGCCTACAAGGAAGCTTACAACAAGACCAAAAATGAGTTTGTGGCCCAGTTGCGTGAGATTGATACCCAACTAACGGTCCTCGAGGTTTTGACCAAGCATAATGATGACATCCTACCTCTGTTAGAGCTGCTTCAGGCCTTTGTGCTTGATTTTTCAGACCAGTATTTACAGGCCAAGATTCAGGAAAATGCCTTTGAATTCTCAGATATTGCTCACTTCGCCATCCGTATTTTGGAGGAAAATCCAGAGGTGGCAGCCAGCTACCGTGACCGTTACCATGAAGTAATGGTAGACGAGTATCAAGACAATAGCCATACCCAAGAACGCATGTTGGAGCTCCTCTCTAACGGTCACAACCGATTCATGGTGGGAGATATCAAGCAATCTATCTATCGTTTCCGTCAGGCAGACCCTCAGATTTTTAATGGCAAGTTCCAGCTCTTCCTTGAAAATCCAGATGCAGGTAAGCTGATTCTCCTTAAAGAGAACTTCCGTAGCCAATCTGAGGTTCTTGATGCGACTAATGGTGTTTTCAGCCACCTCATGGATCAGGAAATCGGAGATATCCTTTATGACAAGACACATATGTTGGTAGCCGGTAGCGAGAAGCAAAAAGAGCCCCATCCTGAAAATGAGACTGAGGTTCTGATTTACAATAGTGATGAAGCAAGTGTGACTCCTGACGAGGAAGGTTCTGATCAACCTATCAGTAGTGGTGAGATTTCCTTGGTTATCAAAGAAATTATCAGTCTTCATAAGCAGGGTGTACGTTTTGAGGACATTACCCTCCTAGCACCAACCCGCAACACCTATCTGGACTTGATGGCAAGCTTCGAGGAGCACGGAATTCCTTTGGTTCCTGACGAGTACAAGTCAAGCTACCTAGAGTCGCTAGAAGTTATGATTATGTTGGATACCCTTCGTGCCATCAATAATCCTCTTAATGACTATGCCCTCGTTGCCCTCCTTCGTTCACCGATGTTTAATTTCAATGAGGATGATTTGGCTCGTATTGCTGTCCAGGCTGACGAAGGACAATTCTATGATAAGCTTCTTGTAGCATGCACTAAAACAGGGCTTCATCCGGAAGTTGTCACACAAGGACTTGATGCCAAGTTGACTCTTTTCACTAAGACTCTGGCAGATTGGCGTGATTACAGTAAGTGGCACTCGCTCTACGACCTCATTTGGAAGATTTACGACGATCGTTTCTATTATGATTATGTTGGCAGTCTTCCACGAGCTGAGCAACGTCAGGCCAATCTCTACGCCCTTGCCTTGCGTGCCAATGCCTATGAAAAGACAGGTTTTAAGGGACTTTCTCGTTTTATTGGTATGATTGATAAGATCATTTCTAGCGGTAACGACCTAGAGGAAGTGACAGACTTGGTTCCTAAAAATGCTGTTAGCCTTATGACGATTCACAAGTCCAAGGGGCTAGAATTCAAGTATGTTTTTGTCTTGCAGATGAATCGTAAGTTCATTGGTCACAGTAGGGATGGACTAAGTGGTAAGTATATTATCAACCGTGAAAAAGGGCTTGGCATTAAGTACCTAGCTGACCTTAAAGATCAGATAAACACCAATTTGCCCAAGTTAAATGTTGTTCTAGAGACCTTAACCTTCCAGGAAAATCGTAGGGAAGAGCGCAGGGCAAGTATCTCAGAAGAGATGCGTCTGCTCTATGTTGCAATGACTCGTGCAGAGAAAAAACTCTACCTAGTTGGTAAGGGTAGTAAGGAAAAATTAACCCAGCAATTTGGTACGGATGTCGAAAATAATCGCCTACCAGTAGCTCTACGTGACCAAATCGCTACTTATCAGGATTGGGTTATGGCTTTGGATACCGCCTTTATGAGAAAGGATCTCAAGTTTACTGTTCGCTTTGTTGAGGCTGAGGAGTTGACGCCAGAGGCTATTGGTCAGGTTCAAGTCAAGGCGGCAGTAAATGCTGATGATTTATCTAACAATCGCCAGACGGAAGACATTAAGCGTGCTCTAACTGTCTTAGAAAGTGTTGAAAAACTCAACCAGCTTTATGCACCAGCGATTGACCTACCATCTGTGCGTACGCCGAGCCAGCTCAAAGCCTTCTACGAACCTGTTATGGATACCGAAGGGGTGGATATTATGGATAAGAAAGAGGAAGTGCAACCTCTTGAGACTACCGCTACCTTTGAGCTTCCAAATTTTGGGCAAAAACCTAAGGTCACTGGAGCTGCAGTTGGTTCTGCTACCCATGAACTCATGCAACGCTTGATTCTTTCTGATACTGTGACCCTCCAAGATTTAACACAGGCATTGAGTCGGGTATCGGCAGATGATCAAGTTAAGTCGCGTGTGCAGTTAGAAAAGCTACTAGGCTTCTTTGACACCGAACTTGGGAAGCTCATTCTAGCTAACCGTGGTAAGTTGCGTCGGGAAGCACCATTTGCTATGTTGGCAGAAGATCCCGCTAGTAAAGAAGATTTTGTCGTCCGTGGTATCATCGATGGCTACCTTCTTCTTGAAGACCGTATTGTCCTCTTTGACTATAAGACGGACCGCTTCACTCATCCTAGTGAACTTAAGGAACGTTACAAAGGTCAAATGAGCCTCTATGCTAAAGCACTCAGCCAAGCCTATCAAATAGATAAGATTGATAAATACCTTATTCTCCTAGGTGGAAAAGACTTGGAAGTCGTAGAAGTATAAGCTATAGCCTAACCATTCTTTCATGGTGAAAGAGTGGTTTTTTGTGTCTTAATCCCACCAAAAAAGACCGGTGTGCACACACCAGTCTTTTCGATAGATTTCCATCAGTATTGTAAGTTCGTTAAAATATTAGAGGATGGAAATAGTTATGAAAAAAAGTATCTTGTAGGTTGCTTAGGCCTACAAGGGCTATTATAACAAACTCATCTTAGTCTAAACAAGGTTAGAAAAATTAGAATTAACTGCCACAAACATTACTAGTTTTTAATAGTTAGGATCCATAATAGCAATAAATAGAGATAAAAACCGTCAGCATGAGACTGACGGTTTTAGTTTATTTTAATCCTAATATCAACTAATCAAAGGAACCACCCAATTGACCCAGGCCCAGGAAATAGGCATAACCAGAATCATGGCTGGAATCATATCTGCTGTTGGGAATTGACGCAGTTTCATAATACGAAAACCGGTCGCAATCATGAGGAAGCCCCCGCAAGCCTTAAAGTCTCCAATCATGGCTTTTGTTGTTAGAGGGAGAATGAAACCAGCACTCACAAAGAGGAGGAAGAAAACGATAAATTGTGGAATGGCAATCATGGAGACGATGTAGCCTAGACTACAAGAGAAAATCATAGCCGTAAAGAAATCTAGGATAGATTTAGAAATTAAGATAGAAGCATCGCCTGTCATCCCAGACTCAAGACTCCCGTAAATTCCTGTACCACTCGCACAAAAAAGGACGATAACTGTCAAGAGCTGCGCATAAAATTCATCGTGAGCTAACCCTGTTTGCTTGCTTGGTGTAATCTTGGACAAGCCTTTTTCCATAAGTCCAGCTCCCTTGTTGATGAGGTTTCCAAACTTTAGGGCCAGCCCAATGATGGTACCGATAACTACCGCAAAGATAACCGCAGGCATATTAACCATATTCATAATAGCGCTAATCCCCATTACCATAGAGGCTAGACCAAAGATAAGGTTAAGATTTTCCTTGAAATCGTCTCTGAGATAGTCCCCGAAGAGCCCTCCAGCGATTCCTCCTAAGATAATAGATAGCGAGTTGATGATAATTCCAGTTGGCATCAGTGATTTTCCTCCTATTTATTCTAAATACTATAAGTTTAGCATTATCAAAGATCGAATGCAAAATTGTCTCGTTTTTACAAACGTTTTCTTGAAATTGTACCTTTGAAATGATACAATAAATGAAAAGATAAGGAAATAGCCTTATCTAAATCTATTGCCAGTGTTCCTAGAGTATTGTCCATAAAAGACAAGGCAATAACTCTAATTTATAATCTAATATAAAGTGTAAAATGAGACTATTGTTAAATAGATTCTCAAGAAAGGATAAAAGATGATTCGTTTTGAACACGTAACGAAACGTTATGAAGATAAGGATGCTCTCTCAGATCTTAACCTCGAGATTCGAGATGGGGAGATTTTTGGTCTGATTGGTCACAATGGGGCTGGTAAGACCACGACTATTTCCATTTTGACATCCATCATTGAAGCTAGCTACGGTGAAGTTTACGTCGATGATATGGCCCTCAGCCAACATCGTGATGCTATCAAGAAAAAAATCGCTTATGTGCCAGATTCACCAGACTTATTTTTAAATTTGACTGCTAATGACTATTGGTACTTTTTGACACGTATCTATGATTTGGAAGCTAGTCAGGTTGAGGAACGTTTGACTAATCTTATGGCTACCTTTGACTTGACGGAAAGTCGCTATAACCTCATTTCTTCCTTCTCTCACGGTATGCGTCAGAAGGTTGTCGTTATCGGTGCTCTTCTGGTTAATCCGCAGATTTGGGTTTTGGATGAGCCTTTGACTGGTCTGGATCCACAGGCATCTTATGATTTGAAAGAAGCCATGCGTAACCACGCTAAGGAGGGTAATAGTGTGCTCTTTTCAACCCACGTTCTAAGTGTAGCTGAGCAGCTCTGTGATCGTATTGCTATTTTGAAGAAAGGAAAACTCATCTTCCAAGGGTCTCTAGCGGAACTTAAGTCTCAGTACCCTGACAAGGATTTGGAAACTATTTATCTGGAAATGGCTGGACGTAAGATCGAGGAGGTGTAGTCATGAACTGGAACCATGTTTGGGAGCTTTTTAAAATTAATCTCCTCTATGCAAATCCTCAAGCAGTAACTAACCTACAGAAACGTCAGGAGAAAAAGAAAAAGGCTAATTTCTCCATCGTTAATGCCATGCTTAGACAACAACTCTTGATTTTAATTATTTTTACGGTTGTATATAGCTATCTTTTTGTAGGTGTCGATTATAAGGCCAATCCTGGAGTCTTAACCCTATATCTTTTGACATTTTCAATCATGGGGCTTCTCCAGACTTTTACGGCTCTCTATAGTACCTTTTACGACAGTAAGGATAGCAAGGCTTATCTGCCTCTTCCCTTAAAGCCGTCAGAAGTCTTTTTGGCCAAGACCTTGTCAGGTTCTATGGTTGGGATGACCTTCATGGTACCTATCCTTAGTCTTCTCATTCTAGCTTACTGGCAATTTATTGGCCCACTGGGGATAGTCGTGGGGCTTCTATCCTTTATCGTTTCTCTCTTTATCAATCTCGTTTTTTCAGTGATTCTGTCTAATAGTATTGGAACGCTGATTGTTCGCAGTTCTCGTCAAAAGCTCTATTCGACTATTTTGATGACCCTGTCAACCCTATTGATTATGTTCCCTATCATGATGGTTGGTTTTCTTAATGGTTATATTAAGGGTGCTGGACATATTGATTTTCCTTTATTGCCTTATCTAAGAGGTTACTATGATGTGGTAGCTGCTCCTCTATCTCCAGAGGCTCTACTAAATTTTTATCTTCCTCTTATCTTAGTGCTTATCTTGGGCTTTTGGTTTTATAAAGTCAGAATGCCTCGTTATTTCCACGAAGCCATTTATAACAAAAAGGCTAGAAAGACTCAGGTAAAAGTTGTTACTCGAAGTCAAAGACAGGTCTTGGTTCGCCATCATTTATCTACTTTGGGAAACTCAACCCTCATTATCAATACCTATGTGGTACCAGTCTTATATATGATCATGCTGGGTGGAGGTGCGTTCTTTTTGAAAGATTTAGGCCCAGACTATTTCGGGCTCATGCTTTTAGTCGGAATTGCCTTTGGTTTCTTTTCAGCGCAACCAACAAGTTTTCTTGGTGTAGCAACTTCCTTAGAGGGCACAAACTTTGATTTTATTCGTAGTTTGCCAATCAATACAGGTGACTACCTTCGTCAGAAGTTTTGGCTATTTTATAGCTTGCAAGTTGGTATTTCCCTCTTGTTAGGAGGACTTGGCTTGCTTTTCCTTGCTCACCTTCATCCCGTTTTAGTCCTTAGTTTCATCCTTGGATTCCTTGTCTCGACCTATCTGCTAGGAGGCTATTTCTTCGAGAGGGACCTTAAACTGTTGGAATTGAATTGGCAGGAAGTCACCCAACTCTTTAATCGAGGTGGTGGACAGTGGCTTTTTGTGGGAATTTTCATTTTTACCCTCATCGTTGCTGCCTTGCTAGGAGGTATTGTCTTCTTTGTCAGCAAGGTTTGGATAGCCTTTGCCGTTAATGCGATAACAGCTGTGGTTATAACCTTAATTGCCCTAATGGTTTACCTTTTTGGAGATCGCAAGCGTTGGAAACGCATTAGAGCTATGTTTTTTGCTTAGACCAAATTGTTTAAAGAGTTTCTCCAAATAGGAGGAACTCTTTTTATGACAATTCCTTATATGCAAACTTATACATTAATATGTTAAAATACCTGAATTTAGTGTATAATCATAAATATGAAACGAAATTTTGACTCAGTAAAACGCTTGGTTATCAAAATCGGGACTAGCTCTCTGGTTTTGCCATCAGGAAAAATTAATCTTGAAAAAATCGATCAACTGGCTTTTGTGATTTCCAGCCTGCATAATAAGGGGATTGAAGTCGTCTTGGTATCTTCTGGTGCTATGGGCTTCGGTCTTAATGTCCTAGACCTTGACAAGCGGCCGGTAGAAGTCGGTAAGCAGCAGGCCGTCTCAAGTGTTGGACAGGTTGCCATGATGAGCCTCTACTCTCAGGTCTTTGCACATTACCAGACAAAGGTTTCTCAGCTTCTTTTAACTCGAGATGTGGTTGAGTATCCTGAGAGTCTCTCTAATGCCATTAACGCTTTTGACAGCCTTTTTGAACTGGGAGTGGTTCCAGTCGTGAATGAAAATGACGCTGTCAGCGTAGATGAGATGGATCATGCGACTAAGTTTGGCGACAATGACCGCTTGTCAGCTATCGTAGCTAAGATTGTAGGTGCAGACCTTCTGATCATGTTGTCAGATATTGATGGGCTTTTTGATAAGAATCCTAATATCTATGAGGATGCAACCCTTCGTAGCTATGTACCAGAGATTACAGAGGAAATTCTGGCCTCGGCTGGTGGTGCTGGTAGTAAATTTGGTACGGGTGGTATGATGAGTAAGATTAAGTCTGCCCAGATGGTTTTTGAGAATCATAGCCAAATGGTTTTGATGAACGGTGAAAATCCACGTGACATCCTTCGTGTCCTTGAAGGAGCTAAAATCGGTACACTCTTTAAACAGGAGGACTAAGATGACATATATCGATACACTTGGCCAACAGGCCAAAGTAGCAGGTCGTCAGATTGCTAAATTATCAACAGCAGCCAAAAACGACCTTCTAAACCAGGTAGCTAAAGCTCTAGTAGCTGAAAGTGCCTATATTATCACTGAAAATGCTAAGGATATGGCCAATGCCAAGGAAAATGGTATCTCCGAAATCATGCAAGACCGCTTGCTCCTAACGGAAGATCGTATTGCAGGGATAGCGGAAGGTGTCCGTCAGGTCGCAGACATCCAAGATCCTATCGGTCAAGTGGTGCGTGGCTATACGAATCTCGATGGCCTTAAAATCGTTCAAAAGCGTGTCCCTATGGGAGTTATCGCCATGATTTTTGAAAGCCGTCCCAATGTCTCAATTGATGCTTTTAGCTTAGCCTTCAAGACCAATAATGCCATCATTCTCCGTGGGGGACGTGATGCCATTAATTCGAATAAGGCTCTAGTTACAGTAGCCCGTAAGGCCTTGGAAACTGCAGGAATTCCAGCAGATGCCGTTCAGTTAGTTGAAGATACCTCTCACGAAGTAGCAGAAGAACTCATGGTGGCGACTGAGTACGTAGACTTGCTCATCCCTAGAGGTGGGGCCCGTCTCATCCAAACGGTTAAAGAAAAAGCCAAGGTTCCAGTCATTGAAACAGGTGTCGGTAACTGTCATATTTATGTGGATAAATATGCTAATTTGGATATGGCGACACAGATTGTCATCAATGCCAAAACGCAGCGACCAAGCGTTTGTAACGCTGCAGAATCGCTGGTCGTTCATGCTGATATTGCGGAAGACTTCCTACCTCAATTGGAAAAGGCTATTTCTAAAGTTCATGCTGTTGAATTTCGTGCAGATGAGCGTGCTTTGAAAGTAATGGACAAAGCTGTTTCAGCCTTACCAGAAGACTTTGCGACAGAGTTTTTGGACTACACAATGTCTGTTAAAGTGGTAGATAGCCTTGACGAGGCTATTGGCTGGATTAACACTTACACGACATCGCATTCAGAGGCTATCGTGACTCAAGATATTAGTCGTGCTGAGCAATTCCAAGACGATGTTGACGCTGCAGCTGTTTATGTTAATGCCTCAACTCGCTTCACAGATGGTTTCGTCTTTGGACTAGGTGCTGAAATCGGAATTTCAACTCAGAAAATGCATGCCCGTGGTCCAATGGGACTGGAGGCCCTAACGTCAACCAAGTTCTATATTAACGGACAAGGACAAATTAGAGAATAACCCATCAAGCTCCATGAGGAGCTTTTTTAAGTTAGTTTGCTAGACGACAGGTCTTCTGATATACTGGTGGTATCAAGAGTGAGGAGATTTTGCCATGTTTAAAGCTTATAAGAAGTATTGGATGGGCTATTTCGATTTTACGGGACGTTCAAGCCGCTCAGATTATTGGTTGGCAGTTTTAGCGAATACGATTGTAACTATCATTTTATTTACCGTGGTTATAGTTGCCATTGTATTTGATAGTCCAGGTAGTCATTATCATATTATTTTTAAATTATTGTATGGGCTTGCAATGGTATATTTCTTTGCTAACTATATTCCATCTATTGCCCTTCAGGTGCGTCGCTTGCGTGATGCCGGTTTTCATTGGGCATTGATTTTCTTACGCTATGCGCCTGTTATAGGCGATATCGTTCTGTTGGTTTTGTTTTGTCAACCCACAAAAATAGAATTTCCTTTCAACCAGTTCAATAATCCACAACAATGATAAGTATTTAGCAGCCTAGTAAGGCTGCTTTTTAGTCAATTTGTCAATCTCCTCTTCTCTTGGTATACTGGGAGTATCATAAAAAGGGGGATTTTATTATGATTGAAGCCTACAAAAAATTTTGGAAGGGCTATGTAGATTTTAAGGGACGTGCAACACGTTCAGATTATTGGCTTAATGTGCTTGCGCAATGTTTGGTTTCTTTATTTTTCGGTTTCTTACTTATACTAATTATGATTTTAGGGGGGGATCCGGCTACGTATACTTCTAGCGCATATAGTTTTCAAATGATTTTGATCTATATTGTATTGTCAGCTTTTGGAATATATATGTTGGCCCTACTGATACCTTCCATTGCAATCATGGTGCGTCGTCTAAGAGATGCGAGTTACCACTGGGCTTTTATGTTCCTATTATTGATTCCCTACCTTGGTAGCTTTGTTATTTTTATCTTAACCTTACAACCAACAAAGGTAGAATTACCGTTTAACAACTTTAGTAATCCACAACAATGATAAGTATTTAGCAGCCTAGTAAGGCTGCTTTTTAGTCAATTTGTCAAATTCTTTTTTTATTGCTATACTATAAGTATCAAAAAATGAGGAGATTTTATTATGATCGAAGCTTATAAGAAGTTTTGGAAGGGCTACGTAGATTTTGAGGGACGTTCAACACGTTCAGATTACTGGTTTGCATATTTGGCAAATATGTTAACAGTTATTGCTTTTTATGTGTTGCTAGCAATCTTTGGAGGCATTGCACGTGCGACAGAATCAAGCTTTTAGCTGTTATTTCATTTATCATCCTATTTATCTTTTTTGCCTTTGGTATTGCTGCGCTTTTACCTGGTATTGCTGTAACAGTTCGCCGTTTACGTGATGCTGGCTACAATTGGGCATTTATTTTTATTCCTTTAATTCCATTTGTCGGTGGTATTATCTTCATTGTTTTGCTATGCCAACCAACGAAAGTAGAAGTGCCATTTAACAACTTCAATAATCCACAGCAATAATGACAACCAACCAACTCTTAGAGTTGGTTTTTTTATGCCAAAAAAGTTTTATGTTAATGTTGCACATTTTAATATTTCTGATATAATCTTATCTGAGACTAATCAATACTAAAATATAATTTAAGAAATGTGAATAACTTATGAAACTATTTCGTCACTTAAAAGAAAAACGTTACCTTATTTTGGCATTTACCCTACCAGCTCTTTTATTGGCTTTGGCTATTGTCTTTTTCCGTCCTACTCATCATGCCGAGGTAGGAGTGAGGGTCAGCACCAAACAGTCGTCATCAAAAGCTAAGGCTTCCTCTAAATCATCTAGCTCTAGCTCATCATCAGTATCAAGGTCTAGCGAGTCATCCAGCTCTAGCACGGCATCTGTAGCAGCTAGCCGGGCACAGGCAGCCACAACGACTACGGTGACACCAGCTCCTTCCTCAGCCCAAGGAACTTACCAAGCGCCACAGTATAATTATGCTCCACCAACAACTTATACCGAATCACAAAATGATGCTTCAACATCTACGATTTATAACGGGGATGTTAACTCTACTGTAGCCGAATAGAAAGATTATTATGAAAAAGAAATTATTGTTATTAGTAACTGGCTTATCTAGCCTAGCCCTATTGGCTGCTTGTTCAAATCAGTCTAATCATTTATCATCTACCAATTCTTCCTCATCAGTAGAGCAGTCCCAATCAGATAGTAGCGAAAGCTCGAGTGAAGAGAAGAAAGTAGATACCTCTGCTTATGATGACATCATCAGCAAGTATCAAACAGCTGTAGCTGACAATCAAACTGACGCTTCAATTAATCCTTTGGTGGTTACCTATGCCAATTCTCAAACAAGTCCTGCCTCAACGGTCTATACTTACCGTGATTTGGATGGTAATGGTGTTGATGAGTTGATTCTTGCTTTTAAGCCAGGTAAACTCTTTAAAGACTATATGATTACGGATATCTACACCATTTCCAAGGATAATGGTCAGGCTATTCGTCTGACTGATGGTTCGCAATTAGGCATGTTGGGTGAGCGTATGACCTTGACTTACCTCAAGGATAAGACGTTTAGCTACTATGGTAGTGCCGGTGCCACAGCAGGCGGTGGTTCAGGTTACCACTTTAATAATGACGGTCAGTCTCTTGTCAAAGACGACAGTGATTCAGGTGCTGAAAAAGCAGATCTTTCTGATTGGGATTGGAAGGACTTGGACAGTGCTTTAAGTAATAGTAGTTCTAAAACATCGTCGGAAGGTAAAACTAGCTCAAGCTCACTTAAGGCTGATGAACTGAAAAATGGTAACTACAAGTCAGCTGTAGGGACATGGAAGTCTTCAAATGGAAAGACCGTCACCATTACTTCGGACGGACAGTTGGATTTCTGGGGACATACTTACCCTATCGACAAAGTCTCAGCCAATCAGTATGTGTCTGGGATATATACTTTAACTTATGTTGATTCTAGTCCAGTAGGTAATACGCCAATTCAGCTATGTCCTAAGGGAGTTAGTGATGCGAGTGATGCTGGAGACAGTAGTAAGGACCGTATCCTAGCGACGAATGGGATGCCTTCAGAGGAAGATTATTATTACAGAGTAGACTGATTTTTGATAACCAATCTATAATTCATCAAGCCAGGCCTTGGGTCTGGTTTTTTTGCTGTCCTAACAACTTTCAAGGCGAGACAATTTCTCTATTCTTGTGCTATAATAAAAGTTATGACTAATGAATTTCACCATGTAACCGTTCTTTTACACGAAACTGTTGATATGCTTGATATCAAGCCTGATGGCATCTATGTCGATGCGACTTTGGGTGGCGCAGGACATTCGTCTTATCTATTGTCACAATTGTCTGAAAAAGGGCATTTGTACTGTTTCGACCAAGACCAAAAGGCTATTGATAACGCCCAAGGACGTCTGAAAGACTATATTGACAAGGGAATGGTGACTTTCATTAAGGATAATTTCCGTAACCTCAGGTCTAATCTTGAAGCTCTGGGAGTGTCTGAAATTGATGGCATTCTCTACGATTTGGGTGTGTCTAGCCCACAGTTGGATGAGCGTGAGCGTGGTTTCTCCTACAAACAGGATGCCAAGCTGGATATGCGTATGAATGAGGAAGCTAGTTTAACGGCCTATGAGGTGGTTAATACTTATCCTTACAACGATTTGGTACGTATTTTCTTCAAGTATGGTGAGGACAAGTTCTCTAAACAAATTGCACGTAAGATTGAGCAAGCACGTCAGGTCAAACCTATCGAGACGACGACGGAACTGGCGGAAATTATTAAATCTGCTAAGCCTGCCAAGGAACTAAAGAAAAAGGGCCATCCAGCCAAACAAATTTTCCAAGCCATCCGAATCGAAGTCAACGATGAGCTTGGTGCTGCGGATGAGTCTATTCAGGAGGCTTTGGACCTATTAGCTGTGGATGGTCGTATCTCGGTCATTACCTTCCATTCTTTGGAGGATCGTTTAACCAAACAGCTTTTTAAGGAAGCCAGTACAGTAGATGTGCCTAAAGGCTTACCCTTTATTCCCGAAGACCTCCAACCTAAGGTGGCATTAGTAAATCGAAAGCCTATCCTGCCTAGTCAGGAAGAATTAGAAGCAAACAACCGCTCGCATTCTGCTAAATTGCGTGTGGCTAAAAAAATCAGGAAATAACTATGGAAAATCAGGAACATCAGGTTGTTAATAGAGCCCTTAGAAACCATATTCGTTTTATGACACGTATGGAAAAGGCCTTCTATTCGGCAATTGTTTTGACAGCTGTTGTGATGAGTATCTCGGTTGTCTTTTTACAGGGACGTAATCAGGCCATCAAGCAACAAATCACAGACCTTAATAGCAAGATCAGTGATAAGAAGACAGAGCTTAACAATGCTAAACAGGCGGTGAATGAGTTGACTAACTCTGATCGTATCAAAGAGATTGCCAATAAAGCAGGCCTGTCTATTAATAACGATAGTATTAAGAGTGTGAAATAGCCAATGAACAGACTAAGAAAACTTAAACATTTATTTCTAAATTATGTCGTAAAGGATAGGCGAAAACCTGCCCAGAATCGACAGCATGTTGGTCAGAACCTTATGGTTCTTAGTATCTTTATCTTTTTCGTCTTCATTATCAACTTTGTGGTAATCATTGGGACAGATAGTAAGTTTGGTGTTGATTTGTCCACACAGGCTGCTAAGTCATATAACACTAAAACCACAGTGGCTGCCAAACGTGGGACGATTTACGACCGAAATGGAAATGTTTTGGCTGAAGATTCAACCAGTTACGCCATTTACGCTATTGTATCAACCAGCTATGTGTCAGCAACGCAGGAGAAACTCTACGTTCAAGAAAGCCAGTTTGATAAGGTTGCCGATATTTTAAAGGACAAGCTAGGAATTAAGAAAAGCGATGCTCTAGCTCAATTGCGTACTAAAGGTGCCTATCAGGTTTCCTTTGGTCTAAAGGGTAAGGGTATCACCTACTCTGTTAAAGAGGAACTCGAAAAGGCTTTTAAGGATGCAGATATCAAGGGTATGGCTTTTGAAGCGACAACCTCACGTATGTATCCTAATGGAACCTTTGCTTCAGAGTTTCTTGGTCGTGCCGAAGCTGTTGAGAATAAAAAAGACGGATCTTATTCATTGGTCGGTCAAACCGGTTTAGAGCGTTCGCTGAATAGCCTTTTGACAGGGAAAGACGGCGAAGCTATCTACGAAAAGGACAAGGACGGTAATACTCTTCTTGGAACGGAAACTGTTACCAAGGAAGCTATTGATGGTAAGAACATCTATACGACCTTATCAGCGCCTCTTCAAACCTTCTTGGAAACGCAGATGGATACCTTTATGGAGGAAAGTCAAGGGGTTAATGCTTCAGCGACAGTTGTCAATGCAAAAACAGGTGAAATTCTTGCGACGACACAACGTCCTACCTATAACTCTGATACCCTCGAAGGACAAGCCAAGAAAAGTTATGACTGGGTTAACCGACTTTATGAGGCCCAATATGAACCAGGGTCAACCATGAAGGTGATGCTCTTGTCATCGGCTATCAATAACGGAAGTTTCAATCCTAATGCGACCTATAGCAATGCCAATGGTATCAAGGTTGATGATGTTGAAATCAATGACTGGTCTATTAATGAAGGTATCTCGTCAGGTCGAACCATGTCATTTGCCCAAGGCTTCTATTATTCAAGTAACGTTTTGATGACCATGTTGGAACAAGAGATGGGAGACAAGGTTTGGTCAAACTACCTATCACTCTATAAGTTTGGACTTCCAACCCGTTTTGGGATGGTAGGTGAATCTTCAGGGGTTGTCTCAAGAAACTCTGTGAATATTGCTCAATCATCCTTTGGACAAGGGATTTCAGTGACTCAGGTTCAGATGCTTCGTGCTTTTTCAGCTATTTCTAACAACGGTGTTATGCTGGAACCTCAATTTATCAAACAAGTTGCGGATGTCAACCAAGGCACTGTTCGTACGGCTAAGAAAGAAGTTATTGGTAAGCCAGTTTCTAAGCAGGCTGCTTCTGAGACCCGTAATTATATGATTTCTGTTGGTACAGACCCAGAGTTTGGTACCCTGTACAACAAGTCTGAAGGTTCGCCAATCATTAAGGTTGGTAACTATGATGTTGCGGTTAAGTCAGGAACAGCCCAAGTGGCCGATGAAAAGACAGGAACCTATAAGGTTGGGACCAACGAAACGCTCAACTCAGTTGTAGCTATGGTTCCTTCTGATGATCCACAATATGTTATGTATGTAACAGTTCAGGAACCTAAGACCTGGGATAATAATTTTTATGCGACGGTGGTTAACCCTGTCCTAGAAGAAGCCATGTCCATGGGTGATACGCTTGATAGCTCTGTTTCTGAAGGTAGTGGAAAGACCGATGAAACGAGCTATCAAACGGGTGACATTATTGGAAAACGCCCAGGTGAGACGGCTAATACCCTTCGCCGAAACTTGACTCATCCCATTATTCTGGGTGTTGGTGATAAGATTGAAAAGGTTTCTGTAGGTGCTAAAGAAAATATTAAAGCTAATCAGCAAATCTTAATCATGACCAATGATTTCACCGAACTTCCAGACATGTATGGATGGACCAAGGATAATGTTGAAACCTTTGCTAAATGGAAAGGTATTAAGATTACATACAAGGGTGGCAAGTCAGGAACTGTTACCAAACAAAGCGTTGCGGCAGGAAAAGCCCTGTCTAAAACTAAGAAGATTACCATTACTTTAGGAGATTAAGATGACTATGAGTCTGATAGCGGGCGTGATTGCCTTTGTGTTAACGGTACTAGCCATGCCTCACTTTATTACTTATTACAAGATCAAAAAAATTGGTGGCCAACAGATGCACGAAGATGTGAAACAGCACTTGGCCAAGGCTGGAACACCAACCATGGGAGGAACGGTCTTCCTCGTAGTTGTGATTTTGGTTAGTTTGATTTTTAATTTCCATGTCTTTAGTAAGGGACACCAAGCCTATGGTGCCCCAGTAGGGATACTCTTTGTACTCTTGATTTATGGTATCATTGGATTTCTGGATGACTTCCTTAAGATTTTCCATCAAATCAATGAGGGGCTTAAACCTTGGCAAAAGATGGCCTTGCAAATTATTGCCGGTTTGCTTTTCTACTTTATTCATGTCCTTCCGAGTGGTACAGATAGTCTAGCTATTGGTGGTTTGACCATTCATTTAGGTGTTTTCTATATCATCTTTGTCCTCTTCTGGATTGTTGGTTTTTCAAATGCGGTCAACTTGACAGATGGTATTGATGGTCTGGCTTCCATCTCTGTGGTTATCAGCTTGATTGCCTATGGGATTATCGCTTTTGTTAAGGGTGAGTTCGCTATTTTAACAATCATCATCACTATGATTGGTGCCCTTCTTGGTTTCTTTGCCTTTAACCACAAGCCAGCCAAGGTCTTCATGGGAGATGTCGGTTCCTTGTCACTTGGTGCCATGCTTGCCGTTATCTCTATCGCCCTACGTGTAGAGTGGACATTGCTTTTGATTGGTTTGGTTTATGTCTTTGAGACAGCTTCTGTCATGTTGCAAGTCAGCTACTTCAAATACACTAAGCGTAAGTATGGTGAAGGTCGTCGTATTTTCCGTATGACACCATTCCACCATCATCTTGAATTGGGTGGTCTCTCAGGTAATGGAGAGAAATGGTCAGAGTGGAAGGTTGATGCTTTCCTTTGGACTGTTGGAGCTCTTGCAAGTGCCCTTACCCTTTGGATGGTTCTTGGAAACGTTATGAAATAAACGAAAAAGAGCAGAAATGCTCTTTTTCTGTTATAATGGTAAGGATAGACTAGATAGAAAAGAAGTAAGTAAAGATGTCATTTAAAGATTTTAATTTTAAAACATTTATTCAGGAGGCCCTTGACGAGATTAAGTTTAAGGAGCCAACGCCTGTTCAGCAGAAATTGATTCCCGTAGTCCGTTCAGGTCGTGATTTGGTGGGTGAATCAAAGACGGGGTCAGGGAAGACCCATACCTTCCTCTTGCCAATTTTTGAAAAGCTCAGCCCAGAGAGTGGGGATGTGCAAGTAGTGATTACTGCGCCGTCACGTGAATTGGCAACACAAATTTACCAGGCGACAAAACAGATTGCCAAACACTCTGCGACAGAAATTCGTGTCGTTAATTACGTAGGTGGTACGGACAAGCAACGTCAGATTGAGAAACTTAAGGTAGCCCAACCTCATATCGTTATTGGGACACCTGGGCGTATCTATGACCTCATTAAGTCTGGTGACTTGGCAATTCATAAGGCCCATACCTTTGTTGTTGACGAAGCTGACATGACTATGGACATGGGATTCTTGGATACTGTAGATAAGATTGCGGCAAGCCTGCCTAAGGAAGTTCAAATCTTGGTCTTTTCTGCGACGATTCCTCAAAAATTGCAACCGTTCTTGAAGAAATACTTGACCAATCCAGTCATGGAACAAATCAAAACTTCAACGGTTATTGCAGATACCATTGATAACTGGTTGGTATCTACTAAGGGGCGTAATAAGAATGAACAGATTCTTGAGATGCTTAAGGGGATGCAGCCATATCTGGCAATGATTTTCGTTAATACCAAGGAACGTGCTGATGATTTGCACAGCTATCTAATGTCAAATGGTCTTAAGGTGGCGAAAATTCATGGTGGTATCCCACCACGTGAACGTAAGCGTATCATGAATCAAGTCAAGAAGCTTGATTTTGAGTATATTGTAGCGACTGACCTTGCAGCGCGTGGGATTGATATTGAAGGGGTTAGCCATGTTATCAATGATGCTATTCCTCAAGATCTGTCCTTCTTTGTTCACCGTGTGGGACGTACAGGACGTAATGGTTTGTCAGGAACAGCCATCACCCTCTATCAACCAAGTGACGATTCCGATATTCGTGAGCTTGAAAAGATGGGTATCACCTTTGATCCTAAGGTTTATAAGGATGGTGAGTTTCAAGATACCTATGACCGTGACCGTCGTGCCAACCGTGAAAAAGCCTATCAAAAACTTGATACAGAAATGATTGGTCTGGTTAAGAAGAAAAAGAAAAAAATCAAGCCTGGCTACAAGAAGAAAATTCAGTGGAAGGTTGACGAGAAACGCAAACGTGAACGCCGTGCAGCCAACCGTGCTAAGGGCCGTGCTGAACGTAAAGCTAAGAAGCAAAGTTTCTAAGCTTAGGCTTTTAGGTAAAAGCAAATTTTAATTTAAAAATTCAAGAGGTTGAAACTATAAGGTTTCAGCTTTTTTGATTATTAACGAACTTTTGAGAAAGTCTCCGTATATGCTCGCAATATAATTAAGGATAACTTATGGACTGAAAATGTGAAGGATAAAAAGTTTTCTACTATTTACTACAAAAAACTCTAAGCAGGCAGAGCCTGCTAACTCGTGACAGAAAAAGAAGTTTA
>OATP01000580.1_pt1 | contig 19957 bp, 15 predicted proteins | sample 1495041 | NCBI WGS metagenome assembly OATP01 (sample SAMEA2579972, study PRJEB22360) | human gut metagenome | biome: human gut; feature: human-associated habitat; material: faeces | place: Denmark | collected 2008/2010 | reverse complement strand
GGAAAGGAACGAGGATGAGCGAAGAGGACAAGGTGCCGTCCCCGGACGGCGTGGGCGTGGTGCCCGAGCCTGAGACGGTTCGCAGGCGTCCGAAGTGGCTGGCGCCCGTGGCGGCGGGTTGCGTACTGGTGCTGCTTGCCGTGGGCGGTGTGGCCGGCTACCGTATGTGGTCGGCGCGCGAACTGGCCGAGGCGAAGGAGGCTTGCGCCGTGGCGGCGGACGGGGCGCGTGGCGCGGCGAACGACTACAATGCGGTCGTCAACGGCCAGGCCGCCGACGCCTCGGCGGTCACCGTCGACCAGGTGAAGGACGCGAGGACCGTGGACGCGCTGGCCAAGGCGTTGAAGACCACGGCTCCCGAGTATGAGGGGTGCTTGGCCGGTTCCAAGGCCGGTTTGGACGAGGCGACGTCGAAGCTCGACAGGCAGGCCGCCTGGTACAAGACCCATGCCGCATCGCTCGGGAAGGCCGTCAAGGCGGTGGAATCCTCGAGGCTCGACAGGACGGTCGAGGACGCGGAGAAGCTGCTCGCCGATTCGAAGGGCAGGGTCGCCGACGAGAAGACCCGTAGCATGTTGGAGCAGGCCATCAAGGACAGGGACGCGGACGCGATCGGCGAGGCCGTGAACGCGGTGGACGGGTCGGTCAAGGCCAAGGCGAAGGCCGACGCCGACGCGAAGGCCAGAAGGGAGGCCGAGGAGAAGGCCCAGGCCGAACAGGAGGCCCAGGCGGCGGCCCAGGCGCAGGCGCAGCAGCAGGCCCAGTCCTATGGCGGCGGCTACTCGTACGGCGGCGGCACCGGCTACACCGGTGGAGGCTACACCGGTGGCGGCTACACGGGAGGAGGCTACACCGGCGGAGGCACGTACACGCCGCCCGCGACCGGAGGCGGCAACGGTGGGGGTTCCGCCTCCAGCGGACCAATCAGCGGAGCTCAAGGGTGCGGCAACAGCTGTACCGGCACGGATGACGGTTACTATCATCATTGATTCGTGAATAATATGCCTTGTTCGATTAGTTCGAACAAGGCATTATTGTTTCTGTTGAATTCGCTTATAAATATTCAACGGCTTAGGAGATGGGAGAGGTCCTTTGATAGGAAAGGAACGAGGATGAGCGAAGAGGACAAGGTGCCGTCCCCGGACGGCGTGGGCGTGGTGCCCGAGCCTGAGACGGTTCGCAGGCGTCCGAAGTGGCTGGCGCCCGTGGCGGCGGGTTGCGTACTGGTGCTGCTTGCCGTGGGCGGTGTGGCCGGCTACCGTATGTGGTCGGCGCGCGAACTGGCCGAGGCGAAGGAGGCTTGCGCCGTGGCGGCGGACGGGGCGCGTGGCGCGGCGAACGACTACAATGCGGTCGTCAACGGCCAGGCCGCCGACGCCTCGGCGGTCACCGTCGACCAGGTGAAGGACGCGAGGACCGTGGACGCGCTGGCCAAGGCGTTGAAGACCACGGCTCCCGAGTATGAGGGGTGCTTGGCCGGTTCCAAGGCCGGTTTGGACGAGGCGACGTCGAAGCTCGACAGGCAGGCCGCCTGGTACAAGACCCATGCCGCATCGCTCGGGAAGGCCGTCAAGGCGGTGGAATCCTCGAGGCTCGACAGGACGGTCGAGGACGCGGAGAAGCTGCTCGCCGATTCGAAGGGCAGGGTCGCCGACGAGAAGACCCGTAGCATGTTGGAGCAGGCCATCAAGGACAGGGACGCGGACGCGATCGGCGAGGCCGTGAACGCGGTGGACGGGTCGGTCAAGGCCAAGGCGAAGGCCGACGCCGACGCGAAGGCCAGAAGGGAGGCCGAGGAGAAGGCCCAGGCCGAACAGGAGGCCCAGGCGGCGGCCCAGGCGCAGGCGCAGCAGCAGGCCCAGTCCTATGGCGGCGGCTACTCGTACGGCGGCGGCACCGGCTACACCGGTGGAGGCTACACCGGTGGCGGCTACACGGGAGGAGGCTACACCGGCGGAGGCACGTACACGCCGCCCGCGACCGGAGGCGGCAACGGTGGGGGTTCCGCCTCCAGCGGACCAATCAGCGGAGGACACGGATGTACTACTGATTGTCCTCCACCATCAAGCGACGGTCTGATTCATCATTAACGACTATCAATAAAGTCCATAAGGGTCTTGCTCGAATTTCGGGCAAGACCCTTTTTATTTCCAAGTTCTCTTTTCCCTGTGTTTTTCCTGTGATATCGGTGTGGTTTCCCGGGGTGTGCGGGTGGGGGTCGTGGAGTCCGGCCTGTGGGACGGGTTCCGTGAGGGGCGGGAGAGGCCCGTCCTGTTGATCAACACAGGGAGGAGACCCTTATGGGTTTTCGTCATGATAGGGCGTCGGCCGGGCGGAGTCATGAACCGTTCGCGCGTGGCGCGCATGGGGCGGGGCCGGCACGCACGGTGTTTGCCGGCCTGGTGGCCGTGGCCACGCTGGCCACGGGCGGCCTGGTGGCGTCGACCGCGTATGCGGGCGGCGCGGGAGACAACCGTCCGGGCGGCGCGACCGGCGGCCTTCCCGCGGGCATGTTCTGGCAGTACAAGGACGACGCGTCCGGCAGCTTCGGTCCGGCCGCGAACGCCGACGGCTCGCCGCGCATCGCGTCGGTGGAGGCCGCGTACAAGCGTGCCGGCGTGAGTGTGGTGAACGACGGCGTGTACGACGGGCCGGGGGCGATCCGCGATACGTTGCGGGGCGCGTTGTCGAAGTGCGTGGCCGGGTTCCGTCAGCGTCATCCGGGCGAGGGCGACGGCGACTGCCGTGTCGTGGGCGTGGGCTCGGTCGCCGGCCAGCAGGGCGGCAGATGGGTGTACAACGGGTCCGGCGGCTATTCGGCGTCCGAATGGTACTCGTCCTGGGACTCGCAGATCAAACCGTATACATATAACTATGCCGGCACACAAAGCTACCGTACCTCAGATGGCTTTGATGATGATCCGTCGAACAGCGTGGACAAGATCGCGTATTCGAACGTGGCTGCGGCCGGCGCGACGCCGAACCTGATCATCATCGTGCTGGACAAGTACCAGCCGAAGCCGCCGACCTATCATCTGAGCGTGAGCACGCAGGCTGCGGAAATGTCGGGCCAGTCGGGTGACACCAAGGACGCTTCGGACACGATCAGCCTGTCCACCGACGGGTCGAAGACCGAGAACGTGAACGGCACCGCGACCCTGCACTGGCGTGGCATCGACGGCACCGAGAAGACGGTGGCGAAGCAGTTCACCGCATCCAACAAGGGCAGCGCCACAGTGAGCGCGTCCTTCAAGGACATGGACGCCTCGTGGGAGTCGTGGCCTGCGGGCAAGCGCTGGTGGGACGTTGACGTGGCGAAGCAGGGCGGCATGGCCGAGGCGGTCTCCCACAAGGGAGAGAACGACGGCAAGGAGTCCGGCGAGAAGACCACCACCCCGCCCGAGAAATGGCTGACCAACGGGGCCGGCGACACGGTGCGGGACGGCAACGACTCCATCGCGTCCGGCTCGCTGTACACGGCGCACATCAAGGCGCATTCCAACGCCTCCAACAGGTTCTGGATCTACGACACGATCGACACCAGGGACGTGGTGATCGGCGGCACCGAGCAGGACGACGTGAGCAAGGTGACCGTGACCGACGCGAACGGCAACATCGTGCCGGCGGACATTTCCATCGACGATTCCATCGATGGCAAGCGCGTGGTCAAGGCGCACGCCACCGCCCCGCATTCCGGCCTCTACACGCTGAACGTGCCACAGTCGGCCAAGCCCACCGGCGGCGACTACGAGATCAACGACGGTTCCGTGGCGTGCTGGAACGGAGACAACGGCACCGGCAGCCTGGCCGACTGCCAGACCGGTGACAGCGACGGCGTGGGCAAGGTCACGCCGACCCCGGACAAGGTGTGGGTGCTGGACGAGTCCGGCGCTCTCGTGGCCGAGGACAAGCAATGGACCAACCAGCAGGGCGTCGATCAGAAGACGTTCCTCGTGGGCGACCAGGTGGGCGTGGTCGTCAACGGCAGCATCCCCGCGCACCTGCTCAACCCGTTGGCGTCCTATTCCATCACCGATGATCTGACCGGTTCGATCCAGTGGATCGACTGGAAGTCCGGCAAGGTGTTCGTCGATGGCGAGGACGTGACCGACCAGTTCGATATCGTGATCGACCAGAAGGCCAGGACCGCGACCGCCACCGCGAAGGCTTCGTACATCGCGAAGACGATGTTCAAGAACAGCGCGAGCAAGGTCAAGTTCTACCTGACGGGCACCATCAAAAAGGGTGCCACCGAGGGCAGGAAGATCCAGCTGACCAACAAGGCGTACGAGAAGTGGAACAACGAGACGCGGCCGACCAACGAGCCCCCGGTGTTCGTGTGGACCCCGAACCCGAACAAGGCGTGGGCCATGAAGGCTGACGGCAAGTGGCAGCTGACCGTCGATCCGACCAAGAGCGACAAGGTGGGCGGCGACGACAAGTACTACCGTCTCGGCGACGAGGTGGCGGCGGTCATCTCCGGCACCCTGCCCACCGGATTGGGCCGCGTGCCCGAGATCGCGTGGACCGACGACTTCGCCAACGTCGATAGCATCCTCGACCTGAAGGACACCTCCAACATCAAGGTCTACGAGCAGGACACCACCGACGAGGCCAACGCCGGCGTCAACGACCTGAACAAGACCGGCAGGGACGTGACCGACCAGTTCGACATCACCGCCGAGGGCACCAAGGTCACGGTCAGCGCGAAGGACTCCTACGAGGCCGCGCAGAAGGATCTGAAGACCGCGAAGCAGATCAGCGTCGTGATCCCGTTCGACGTGAACCTCGACACCGTGAAGCTGCTCGAATCCTACGGCAAGTCCGAGGGCGACGAGCTCAACACGTGCGTGGACCCGAAGGGCGACGACCTCGACAACAAGGGCGGCCAGACGGTCGGCGGCAGCACGGTGGACACCAACACGCCGAAGATCTGCGTGACCGTGCCCCCGATCCACAAGCAGGTCATCGCCGAATCCTCCCAGGGCGGCGACCAGTCCAACATCGACGCCAAGACCGTGTTCCCCGGCCAGACCGTGGAATACACCGTGCGCGTGGACCCGAAGATCCCTGCGGACCAGGCATATTCGGTGACCGCCATCAAGCTGAGCGACACCTATTCCGAGTACACCACCGCGAACAAGCAGACCCTGGAGATCACCGACCTGGGAACCGGCGGCATCATCCCGAAGAGCGCCTACAAGGTGCAGTGGGACGAAGCCAACCACTCGTTCGAGGCCACGTTCGCCAGGGACTGGGTTGCCGCCAACTGGAAGGCCGGCTCCAACCCGCGCGTGCTGCTGCGCTTCGAGGCCAAGGTGAACGAGGACGCGCCGACCGACAAGACCGTCGGCAACAAGGCCGCGCTGACCGTCAACAACGGCGTCACCCCGTCCAACAAGGTCGAGAACGAGCCGCCGGTCATCAAGCCCTCCAAGCAGGACACGCAGAAGGACCCGACCATCAACATCGACGGCAAGACCGCTCTGCTGGGCGACAAGGTGTACTACCGCGTGCACATCGACGCCTCCAGGCTCGCCGACACCGCCTACAAGGTGTGGCGCTTGGGTGCCGTGGACGATTACGACGAGGAGTACCTGACCCTCGACGCGAAGCATGTGGAGATCCTTGACGAGACCGGCAGGGACCGCACCGGCGAGTTCAACATCCAGGACAAGGACGGCGTGCTCTACGCCTTCGCCAAAACCGTGGACACCCAGATCCCCGCGACCGGCGAGACCGTGAAGGGCGACCCGCAGCCCGCCGACCTGAAGGCGTACAGCGAGAAGTCCGACAAGGATTACGACCCGTTGAAGGATCCGAGCATCGACCAGTCGCTGCTCGGCCACGACTTCACGGTGGTCATGCCGATGACCGTCACCAAGGTCAAGGACGGCCACACGGTGGAGAACACCGCCACGCAGGTCACCAACGACAAGCGTGACAAGACCAACACCGTCTCCAACCCGTTGAAGGAGATCAACCCGAAGAAGGACGTGACCGTGAAGGTCGGCGGCGACAGCGTCGACGGCAGGAGCGTCTACCTGGACTCCACGTTCCTCTACCAGCTCGACAGCTCGATCCTGCCCGCGGACCGCGCCTACCAGAAGGTCGCGAACTGGGGCATCACCGACCAGCTCGACCCGGCGTATGACAAGGCGACCGGCCAGTGGGCCGTGTACGCGGCCCGCGACCTGTACCGGGGCGGCGAGGCCATCGCCAGGAAGGGCGAGAGAATCGCCGGCAGCGGCTTCGACAGCTCGAGGCTCGGCGGCGACATGTTCACCGCGAACATCGACCCCTCCACCGGCCTCGTGGACATCCAGGCCACCCAGGCGTACCTGGACCTCGTGTCCGCGGACGACGCGCACGAGCAGGGCTGGCGCGCCTACGTCCAGGCCACGCGAGTGAAGGTCACCGACCGCCACGAGAACGTGTTCACCGAGCACGTGAACGGCAAGGACCTGACCAGCAACATCGTGTGGACCCGCACCCCTGACCTGACCCCGGGCATCAAGCTCGAGAAGTGGGACAGGAGGAGCGGCTGGCCGAAGGGCGACCGCGACGACTCCAAGGACGCGCTCGACGGCGCGAAGGACGGCGACGTGATCGTGTTCACGATCACCAACACAAGCAAGGACGAGGACGGGCACGGCGCATGGTTCAAGGCCAGCGACCTGAAGCTCGAGGACCACACCATCGTCGGCGACGGCGAGGTGAAGGACCTCAAGTACCCGGACAACTGGTCCACGCTGGTCCTCAAGCCCGGCGACTCCGTGGAGGTGACCGGCACGCTCACCGGATTCACCAAGGACAGGCACACCGACCGCGCCAAGGTCACCGGCACCCCGTTGGTCGAATGCCCCGTGGTGGACAAGGACCCGTTCGGCGACGCCTCCGGCAAGCCGTCCACAGGCGGCGAGGCCGGCGACGGTCCCAGGCAGGTGACCGTCGGCGATCGCACGCTGTGCGAGGACACGCCAGTCGAGTCCAACACCGACGACTGGAACGGATACCGTGCCAAGTCGTTGGCCTACACCGGCACGGCCGTGCTCGGCCTTGCCGGCGGCGCCCTGGCGGTGCTGCTCGCCGGCGGCTCCCTGCTCGTGTTCCGCAAGCGCCACCGCGCACAGGGTTCCGGCCGCCACACGGCCGCGAACGCGGGCAAGTGACCCCGAGGCGTTCCGGCCTCGTCGTCCGATGACGGCCGGAACGCCCTCCATTGACTTCACATGCCCGAATGAACCACAGACTTCGCCCTCCCCGACGAATCACCGTCACCCGACCGGAGACGGTCGGACGGCGTGAGCCGGGGAGGGCGAAAACCGGGGGACGGGTCCCGGGAACTCTCCTGCAAACCGTACTTGGGGCCCATCCTCCACACCATTAGAACAGCCGTATTCATGCTTCCCTCCACTTGTCACGGCACATCCCCGAAAGGAACCGAAAGACGATGAAACCCGGTCTGAGAAAGTTCGTCGCGCTCATACTCGCGTCCGTGACGCTGTTCGGCTCAGGAGCGTCGGCCGTGTCCGCCGCGTATGCGGACGATACGACCATGGGCACGTCCACGCGAATCCAAGCCGAACCCGACGTGAAGACGACCACCGGCGGCGAGACCGCGACGAAACCCGACACCGGTTCCGGCGACGAGGCCGGAACCGGGGCGGACGAACAATCCGACGCCGGTGCGCCCGCGCAATCCGCTCCGCAGGCGGACGCGGGTCAGGCCGCGCCGGACGTGACCATCCACGACATGCTCGACACGGACAGCGCCGCCGTGAGCAGGCTCAGACTCACCGACCGCATCACCGGCACCGCCCCGTTCGACAAGGACAACGAACGCGGCGACGACAAGGACGAAACCAATGACATCGTCCGCTCCTACGACACCGTGACCTACGACTACGAGTACACGCTCACCCCCGACTCGACCATGGACTACTACCGGCGCACGCGCGTCGGCTTCCGGTTCGAACTGCCGTACCCGCAGGACAAGGTCACGTTCGACGCGGAGAAGATGGGCTGGGTGGACCACACGCCCGGCTACGAGCCGAAACTCACCACGGAAACCATCAACGGGACCGTCACGCAGGTGTACACCTGCTACCGCCTGTTGGAGCCGACCAGCCAGTCGCCGACCGTGAACCCCGGCACCGGTTCCATCGGCCTGTCGGTCGCCGTCAAGGGCGCGCCCCACGGCTACCGGTTCCATCCGACCGTCAAGGCGTGGCCCGCATGGGACGCCTCGAACCCGACGAACACGGGCACGCACAAACGGGCCGAGGACACGCCGAAGGATGTGACCGTCAGCGCGAAACTCAACCTGAACGTGCGCATGGTCAACTACGGCAACGTGGACAGGGGCGTGTTCGACTTCTCCTCGGGCGCGGCGAACGCGCCCAACAGGACGGAGGGCAAGGTGACCGGCTTGGGTTTGGGCATCGCACTCGTCACGGAGATGCGTTGGCCCGACCGGACGAAGGGGTTGAAGGGGTTGGAGGCCCCGACCGGCAGGATCACCTATAGGCTTCGCCTGTCCAACCAGTATTCGGATGATACGAAGACCGGGACGAAGCATCCGATGGAACGCCGTTGGCAGCCGTTGCTCTACGATTACGGGCATATCGACAACGAAGATTCGAAGTACGGGCGGACGTTCGCCTGGATGGACGACCTACGGTATCAGGCTCCGGGCGTCGCCGACCGTGCCGACGGATATGACCGTGTGGCGCGTGGAAACACGACAATCACGACCACGACCGGCGAGCGGGGCACGGACGTGACCGTCTCGTTCGACGGCTACGACACGTCCGTCTTCCCCATCCACAATAAACTGAACGGCACACATAATAAATGCAGCACGGATTACATGACGTCGGACTGCTCCACCATGCAGGTCGGAGCCATCCACACGGACGTATTGCAGTTCATCACGCCCACCAGCCGTGACGGCCGGACCGTGGCGCAATATTACGGGAACGTGGACCAGACGGCCAACATCACCATGGACGACATGGGATTGACGGCCACCGGCGTCAGCGGAGATCGTCTCGCCACGGCGGAAGACAATTCGAATCAGGCCTCCACCGGTGACGACCATGCGGGTTCGGCCATGACCGTCCGCATGCCGGGCACGTACAGTACGCGCGTCCGATACACGTGCTGGAACAACGACCGCTCATGGAACGATGCAGGCACGAGCTGCGACTGGACGCAACCCGACTACGGCAACGGGTCCGACAGTCTCATACAGGGGTCGAAACTACGCCTCCAAATAGGCCACAACATCATCATCCAGTCCGAAGGCGACGCCGAAGTGATGGGCATGGGTCTGGTCAAACTCGACCCGAACAGCATCGAACCGGTGGACGACCATCCCGACACGCAGCCGACCATCCCCATGAACGTTTTCACGTGGGGCATGAGGGCAGCCAAACGGAGGAACGCAATCCCCTACTGGTACGCCGTCAAAAAAGACGGCACCGGCTGGAAGGACTACAAGGAGCAGCGCGACACGAAAATCAGCGGCCTCGACTACTATCCGACCCTCAACGAGGCGAAAACCCATGGCACGATAGTCGGCATGCTGTTCGAAGACCACAACACGGTGGACCCGACCGGCACGAGCTTCAACCGAACATTCGTGCCGATCGTCTCCCTGCCCGCCCGCATCCTCGACACCGCGAGAATCGGCACGGTCACACCCATCGTCGCCGAAACCGCCTACTGGACGCGCAACAGCCTCGCCCGGACCGCGAACCTGAACGCGGACGCGCCGGACACGCAATGGCAGCGATGGTCCGACGATCTCACCACCCGACTGCCCGAATACGCGAACAGCGTGAAACCCGACCTGACCTACAGCGGCGACACGTACCGTCCCGCCACGTTCGACGACAACGGCGTCTATCAGGGCGGCGACACCGCCGACTTCCTGAAAGGCGACAGCCTGTACATAGCCGGCGAAACACCGCACATCGCCAAACAGGTCGCGCAGACCAACGAGGCCGGCAACGTCAAAACCGTCTACGATCTGGACAAGGAACAGCGTGCGGTGGACTGGAAGCTCACCGCCACCGCCGACACGTCCACGACCACGGACGGCGGACAGTACACGACCGACTACATCATCACCGACACGCTGCCCAAGGGCCTGACCTACGTGGACGGTTCCATGACGGTCGGCGGCCAGTACACGCAGCATACGCCCGACAAGGGCACGGTCACCGGCGGCACGCCCGTCACGCCGACGATCGTCGCAAACAAGGACGGCACCACCACCATGACCATCAGGGTGAACGGGGCGCGCGCCGACTCCGGCACGCAGACCGTCATCCACTATTCCACCACCATCGGGGACGCGTCCGACCCCGACCATGACGTGAGGAACAACGATTCGTTCACGAACCATGCGACCATCCAGTCGAAACGCAACATGGCTCCCCCATTGGCTCCAAAGGCGCAGATAGCCGACATGACGGTTCGCGTGTCCCGCACGCGCGCGTCCTCGTTGGCGACCCGCGCCGACCCGCTGCTGAACGACATCAACCGCCCGTTGGGATTCAGGAACATGCTGGGCAACTTCTCCAAGGACGAGAAGACCGACCCGTATGCGGTGGACGTCATGCCCTGCAAGGGCTTGAACCAGTCCAACTATCACGGCGACTACACTCTGGCCGGACTCACCGTCAAGGCGGGTGCGGGCGCAAGCATGAACGGCGTCAAAGTCTACTTCACCACCGACCCGAAGTGGCGCAACGTGGACGCGACGAAGATAACCCGCGAACAGGTCCAACAATGGACCGAAGCCACGGTGAATGCGACCACAGGCAAGGTGACCATCCCCGACGGCTACAGCAAGCCGGTGGCATGGGCGTTCACCTCGCCAAGCCTGCCCGCCAACGCCCGCTACGATTTCAGCCTGAGCATCAAGCCTACAGGCAACAAGGCGGCGGACTCGTACGTGAACCGGTGGGCGGACGGCGACAACAAGGTGGACGCGGTCACGCAGGTCGTGGAACGCAAGGTCAACGGCGTCGCATGGTTCGACACCAATCATGACGGCATCCGACAGGATTCGGACAGGCTTCTCGCGGACGTGACCGTCACCCTCGTGGATGGCAACGGCAGGACGGTCACCAGTGTGGACGGCAAACCCTGCACCGCCACAACCGACAGGAACGGCCACTACGAAATCGGTTCCATCCCGGCAGGTTCCGGGTTCAGACTCAGGTTCACGCCGAAAACCGGCACCGCTTGGCACGGCCTGTCCGTCACCGTCAAGAACTCGAAGGACGCCAGCGAGGCGACCGACTCCGACAGCGACCAAGAGAACGATTCGCACGGCAACATGGTCGCCGGCGTCATCACGCTGAAACCGTTCCCCGCGTTGGACGAGATGACGTCCGCCGTGTACGAGGATCCGAACGAGGACCACGGCATGAGCGGCACGCTCATACCCGCCGTTCCAGCCACGTTCAAGGCGGTCAAGGTGCTGGACGGGCGTCCGAACGGCGCTTGGACCGACAGGGACAGGTACGTCGCGGACGTCACCGCGTTGGACGGCGCGCCCGCCAGCGCGGTGCCCTCCACCATCACGTTCGCCGACAACAGGACGCAGGCGCTCCAGATCAACTCCAACGCTTTCGCCAAGGACGGCGTCTACCGGTATCAGGTCCGGGAACGTAGGGGCGACAACCCGGGCGTCGCCTACGACGACCGCACTTGGATTCTGACCGTCACCGTCCAGGACGATCTGACCACGTTCACGCGTCGCATCACCGCCAACACGACGTGCGACGGCGTGCAATCCGACGCCATCCAGTTCACGAACACGTACAAGGCGCAGCCGGTCAGCGTCCGATTCCGCGCCCGCAAGACCCTCGCGGACCCCGATCATACGGGCGTCCGACTGCAGGCCGGGCAATACGAGTTCACATGCGTCGAGGACAAGACAGGCGGCCAGGTCGGCACGGCGAAGACCAACGACCAGCGGGGCGACGTCCTGTTCGACGCCATCTCCTACACGCGGCCGGGAACGTACGACTACACCATCCGGGAAACCCCCGGCGACAGGGGCGGCGTCACATATGATGCCGCGAAACATCATGTGACAGTCACCGTCACCGACGATGGGGAGGGGCAGCTGCTCGCCGACGTGAAATACGACGGCGGGACCGCCATCCCCGAATTCACGAACACGTACCGGGCGCAACCCGCCACGGACACGCCGACCGCCGTCAAGAGGATGAGCGCGTCCGAAGGCAACAAGTACCCGCTCAAGGGCGACGACTTCGCCTTCACCCTCCACCAGCAGTCCGCGCCCGCCAATGTGTCGAACCCCGACCAGACGAAACGGAACGACCGGAACGGCGACATCCGGTTCGATCGATTGTCGTTCCCGCTCGTCGGCACCTACGTGTTCACCATGTCGGAACAGGATACGACCGTTCCGGGCGTCACCAAGGACGGGACCGTGGCGACCATCACCTACGTGGTCGAGGACGTCGGACACACGGGCAGGCTGAGCGTCACGTCCAAGACCGTGACCCCATCCACCGGCGACTCCGACGGGACCGTCACGTTCACCAACCGGTACAATCCGAAGAACGTCGGATACGCCATCGGCGGCGCGAAACGCATCGTCAACACGGACACGGCGACCGGTCGCATCCCGCAGGACGGCGAGTTCACGTTCCAACTGAACGCGGCGTCCGCGCATGATTCGGACGGCAATCCCATCGACGCCGGCGACATCCCGATGCCCGACGGAAGCCGCGACGGCAAACTGACCGTCGCCAACAAGGGAACCGGGTTCACGTTCGGACGGATGACGTACACCAAGCCCGGCGCGTACACGTACCACGTGAAGGAGCTCGCCGGAACGGACAAGACCATCGGCTACTCCACTCAGGAATACGACGTGACCGTCACCGTCACCGACCAAGGCGGCATGCTCTCGGCCGCCGCCGACCGTCAGGCCACGGACGTCCGATTCGACAACACGTACACGCCGACACCCGTCGGCGTGACCGTGAAGGCGGACAAGCGTCTGACCGGACGTGATTTGAACGATGGCGAGTTCGCCGCCGAATTGAAGGATTCCGACGGCAACCTCCTCCAGACCAAACGGTTCGCCCGCGTTCCACGCGACGCGCAATCCGACAAGGCGACGAACGTCCGCGAAGGGGGAAGGAACCCTCGAATTCGACAAGCTCACGTTCGACCGGGCCGGCGTGTACACGTACACCGTGACCGAACAGGACGGCAATCTGGGCGGCGTCACCTACGACAGGACCGTCCACACCGTCACCGTCACCGTCACCGAGGACGCGAAGACCCATCGGCTCGCAGCCAGCGTCTCCTACTCCAACGGCGAGGGCGGCGAGGAAGGCATCCTCTTCCGCAACACGTACCGTCCGGGGAACGTCGTGGTCGAACTCGCGGCCAGGAAGAACCTGACCGGACGCGGGCTGAAGGCCGACGAATTCGAGTTCGAACTCGTGGACAAGGACGGCAATCCCATCGACACCGAACGGAACGACAAGGACGGTGACATCCGGTTCAAACCGCTCACCTACGGTCGTGACAACAACGGCATCGACGATTGCGGCGAACACCGGTACGTGATTCGGGAAAGGAACACCGGCGAGAAGAACGTCACCTACGACAGGACGGAACACCACGTGACCGTCACCGTGGGCGACGACCTGCAAGGCAATCTGACCGCCAAAGTCGAATACGATCCGACGGACGGGAAGACGAAGGATTCCAGCGCCATGCTCGCCACACCGACTGACAAGACCAAGGGGGATGCCGTCGGGGACGGTCCGTCCACGACCCCCGGCACGGTCACAACCACCGGAACCCGACCCGAGTTCACCAACTCATACATCCCACCGGCGACCCCGGCCATCGTGAAGACGATTCGCCAACTCGCCAAGACCGGCGTGTCCACGCCGACCGTGGCGTTGGCCGCGTTCACGCTCTTGGGAGTGGGATTGATGCTGTTCCGCCGTCGCGGAAACCAAACCGAGACCGCGCGGCACAGGAAGTAAGGCCACGGTAGGACAGTAGAAAGGCCGGGCAGGGGAGCGGATTCCCCGCCCGGCCTTTTCTTTTGCACCGGCTGCAAGGTGACGTCCTCCCTCTCGGCCGAAGCTGAACCGCACCCCGATTGTTGGACTGAAGAAATTCAGATTCGATGATCGGAGGTGCGGTTCTTTCCCATGCCCGGAACCCGTGAACCCGTGGAACCGTGGAACCGTGGACCCGTGGAGCCGTGCTCCCGATGGGGCCTGTAGACGGTGCGCCCCGCAGCGGCCCGCGACCCGACGCATCATCGACTCTGACATTGTTCGCACCATCATCATTCCTCTGGAGGTTGCACATGGCTGACAGGCAAACCGCATTGGCCGTATTCGATTTTCTCGACTCGCTGCGCGCCGGACAATACCGCATCGGCGCGGACGCGGAAAAGGACCATGCCACGGCGGGACTGCTGGCACCGCTGTCCGGCGACACGGGGCTGCGCGACGCCGTGTGCGCGAAGCTGATATCGCCGGGCCTGGAGCGCGCCCGTTTCCTCATGGTCGCCGAGCATGATCCGCGCGCCATACCCCTGTTCGCCTCGGGCCAGGTCAAACCGTGGTACCAGGCCGACTACAACGTGCGCGAGATAGCCAACAGCGAGTTCCACCAGGACATACCCGCACTGCTGTGGCGGCTATCCAACAGCATCCCGGATTCCGCGCGAAGGGAGGGCATGCTTGAGGCGGCCGCGTACATGAGCTTCATGCAGGGCGATCCCGAAGCCGCGTTCACCGGCCATCTGGGCCGGCTCGCGGCGGTTTCGCCCGAAGGCGAGGTCACGCGATGCCTCATGGACGCGCACGAGCACGGCCAGCATCCCGCATGGGTCATGGAACAGCGGCAGCTGCGCGAACGGCAGGCCGACGCCGCCGACGGCATGACCGCCACCGCGCCGGACCGCCCGGGCCTCCGCCAGCGCCTCTTCCCGAACCGATGAACACCTCCAGCACGGACCCATGGGAGATCGGCCCCATGATCGCCGCCGGCACCGCCGTCGCCATCGAACCGGCACAGGAACCGGAACCGGAACGCCGGCCACCGGCCGAACCCGAGCCCGAAGCGGAGCCGGATGCGCGATGCGTGGACGACGCCGGAAGCGAAGGCCGGGCGAACACGGCCGTCGATCCGTGGGAGATCGGGCCGCTGCCATCGGCCTCGAATCCGGTGGGGAATGATATCCCGGCCGGTGCTCCGGCATCGGAGCCGCAGCATGTCGGCGGCGCCGTGGAGCCGGCCGATCTCGCCGACGCGATCGACCTCACGCCGGTCGGCGCACGCCTGCACCGTTGGCGGCATGCTGGAAAGCAGCGACGCGGAGTTCAGCGACGGCGTGCTGTTCTCTTCCGTCCACCGCGAGCATGGCTCGCCGGACGGTAGCGACGCGTATCTGCGCTGCTATGTGATACCGAAGTTCCGGGCCACGGTCCGGTTCCTCGTTCCGGAGCTGCTGGAAATCATGTTCCTGACGCTCGTTGCGCTCATCTGGGGTTTCATCCCATGGTCCGGCGTGTCCGCGCACGTGCCGGCGTCTCTGTTCCTGACGGTGGGTATCACCCAGCTGGGTGCCGTGGCGGTCCTCGGCTGTTTCCTGACCGGCGCGGTTCTGGCGGCTTTGGGAGGAAGCAGCCAGATCAGCACGGGCGAGGATGACGATCCGTCCGAGGAGTGACCTGATCCGGCCTTCTCATCCCCAATGCGGGAACAGGTGGCGGAAGAGCCTCTCGCCGGCCTCCTGCTCGTCGAGCACGCCCATCGTGTATTCGTCGACGATGAACCGGGTCCTCGCCATCCGTTCCGCCGTCTCGTCCGACATGGTTTCCGTTTTCGCATCGCCTTCCTCGATGCGCGTGGGGACGCGGACGAGTTCCAGATCGGATATCCCCTCGGGCATGGTCCCGTCCGGCAGACATACGACGAACTCCTCTCCCCCGCCATCGAGCTCGGTCAGCTTGCAGATGCCGGTGCCGTCCACCGATTCCAGGTATTCGCCCAGTTCGGGGATCCCGTCGCGTGTGAATCTGCACATGCGCAGCCCCTGCCCATCCATTGATCCCCCAATCATGCCGGATGCCCGGCATATCCCGTCATCATGCTACTTCCTTTCGTCCGTTCATGAATCAGACACGCCATCATCGCCATCCGGAGACGACGGCCCGTTGCCCGGCTGTCGGCCGAAGATGGATTCCCCGTCACCCAACGCTCCCAGGGATCGCAGCTCGCCGTCGAACCGGTCGCGTTCGGCTTGTTCGCGCAGTTCCCGCTCCCAGATCTCGTAGTCGTCGGCGTGCAGCCCCTCGTCGGGCCCGACCTTCCAGTCGAAGCGTCGCAGCCGGCTGATGCCGGGCATGACGGTGCCGTCCGGACGTGTCAACGGATGGTTGACGACGACCTTGAGACCGGCCGGCCACTCGTCGGTGACGGCGAACCCGGATCCGTCGCCCAGCGTCTCGTATTCGCCCACGAGCCTCCTGCCTTGCTCGTACCATTCGCACATGTGCAGCGTGAACGGCCCATCCTCATGCTCCTCGTACATGACCGTCTCCTCTTCCGCAATCCTAGAGCTCGATGTCCTGGGCGAGCATGGTGGCCGCGTCGTTTTTGTGTTCAATCCACCATGCCGCGTCGTTCATCCGCAGCACCTGCCTGCGCAGTTCGGCGAACGCGTCACGGTCCTCGATGCGCGCGTGGCGGGCGAGCACGTCGACCTGGCTGAGGGTGCGGCGTCGTATCGGCTCCGCCCGGTCGCACTGGGCTTTCGAGCCCCACAGTTCGCAGAACCCGTCAAGCCTGTTGCGCTGCCGGGACGCGATGCCGATGCAGGCGGGACATGACACCCGTTCCGCGTTCCTCACCCGCTGTTCGACGACCACGTACGGGCCGTCCACGTTGATCCGCTCCTGGTGCCCGCATGCGTGCGTGACGAATCTCCAAGCCATGACCTACCGCCTTCCCGAAAACAAGAACCGAACCAGCATTCGAACAAATGTTCTATTAAGGCGGGGACATGCACCCGTTTGACGCCCGGCGGGAACGCTACGACCGACGCGGGGCGCGCCGCGTTTCAGCGACATGGTGGTACAATTCCTTGTACAAATAGGAGGTGCGTGATGACACAAGCCGTGGGCTACAGCAATTTCAGGGCGAATCTCAAGACCTATATGCGCAAGGTCAACGAGGACGCCGACACCCTTCTCGTGACCAACGCGGACCCGGAGGACAACGTGGTCGTCATGAGCGCCGACGACTACGATTCGCTCATGGAGACGCTGCGCGTCTACCAGAACCCGTATCTGAGCGACAAGGTGATGCGCGGCATGGCGCAGGTCCGGCAGGGCCAGGCGATGGCCCACGACCTTGTCGAAGCGGGCGCGTGATGCTGCTCTGCTGGACCGATGACGCCTGGGCCGACTACCTGTACTGGCAGGCTCAGGACCGCAAGACCCTCAAGCGCGTCAACACGCTCATCCGGGACATGCAGCGAACCCCGTTCGAAGGCATCGGCAAGCCCGAACCCCTCAAATGGGGCCTGTCCGGCGCATGGTCGCGGCGTATCGATTCGGCCAACCGTATCATCTATACCGTCGCCGACGACAGGCTCTGCATCCTCTCCGCGAAGGACCACTACTGAATTGCGTGGGACGGAGTTGCTTGCGCCGTTTTGTCAGCGTCTTCGGCCGGCTTGGTTTCTTCCATCAGGATTCGTTGGCAGTTCCTGAGTCGGTTCCAATAACGCTTTCGCCAAGCCGCGAACAACCCCATCGCCAATGTCAACACGAACGTGCACAGCCATAACACGACGCCATTTACACCCTTCATATCTTTCAATGGGCCGAACCCAAATACAGCCGACGCGGTGGGGACGATTCCTCCTAGATCAAGCACCACACTCGTTGCTTTGGCTTTGGTGTCGTTTTTCCTGATGAATTCGGGAAGATATCGTTTGACGCGGGGATCCCAGTCCTTGATGTTGTCGAATGTGATCGATTCGGTTATTTCGTTCTTCAGGAACAGGGTCGAGGAAATCACGTACCTCCATTCCAGCAGCGAGGTGAAGCCGGCAAGATTGGAACCGATTTTTCCATCGGGCCAGTAATATGCGAAGGACAGTGCGGATATCCAGAGCATGACCACGCATATCAGCCAGATAAACGTATGTATGGACCCATCTACGTAATAAAGAAAACCGGGGAGACCCATTCCGACGAAGAAGGGTATGGGCGCAAGCATCAGATGCATTGATGATGGATTCGCATGCTTTAAGACGAAACCGCAATACGCATAGTCGCAGTAGACAAGGCCCAAGGAAAGCAGCCACAACGCCATTCCCATCCCCGAGAAGGGCGTTCCCTTCCCTCCATAGTTCGCGCAGGCCATTGCCGCTCCCGCATCCCAGGACATCAGCATGGACGTGAGAAAGATACATACCTCGAACTTCTTCGATTTATCACGGCCGAGCATGGGACCGAACACTTCCCCTGGAACGACAGCCAAGGCTGCCGACATAGCTGCCGCGACTACGACGCCGCCTTCATTCTGATCTTTCCAGAGAAAATGCACTCCTGTGCAGAAACCCGCCAGAGCTACGGCCACGTCCAGCAGCAGTAACCACAATCCCGGAATATTCTTCTTCATGCTCTCGCCCGTGGCGTTTTCGCCTCCATCCGAATTTGACGTGTTTGCATTCATAATCAACTTCCCTTTCTCCCATCGACCGTCCCAACCACCGTATATCCGTGATGATCCGTTTTCACGTGTTTTGTTGAATTTATTAGGACATCGCGGCGGCGCTTGTGCCGGCCACGAACGCGAGCACGACGAATGTGGTGAAGATGGGGTCCCAGAAGACGGTCACGAGGATGACGATCAGCACGATGTTCAGTATCACGCCGACGAGGTTTCCCGGCTTGTCCATGTCTTTTCTGAACAGATGGACTCCCATGCAGACCAGCAGGATTATGAACGCGAATCCGGTCAGCAGGAAAAACCAGTACCAGGGTTTTCCGGCGGTGGCGAAGGCCCGTTCGATCAGAGATCCGTTCATGACATCATATTGGGAACGCAGCCAGTGCTTGTAGAATGCCAGCGCGATGATGTAGGCCAGGGATGCGAGGACGGTGGCTTTCTCTCCTACGGGGATTTGTCTGATCACGTTCCTGATTCTAGTGAACGATCAGTCCCGCCGCGAAGACGATCACGCCCCAGATGAACGTGAGTCGTGCGGGGTCCGCCTTGTCGCCGTGGCCGACCCATTCGAGCGCCGTCTTCATGCCGGCGAGCATCGTGTGGGCGAGCATGAGGCAGAACAGGAACACGGAGACCGCGAGCAGCGGGGTCACCGTTTTCTCGACCGCCATATTCACCATTCCCGCCCCCAGAAGGACGAACGAGGCGACGGTGCAGGCCACGGCCGCCGCATCCGCGCGGCTTCTTTTCCCGTGTCCGATCAGCGGGTATACGCATAGGCAGCAGATGGCCAGCAGGACGAGCGGTGCCAGGGTCAGCGCGGTTTGCGCGTCCGCGTCGGAGACCATTCTCAGGTAGTCCGTTTTCCTCAGGCGCGGCAGTACTTGGTAGGAGATGAATCCCAGCACGGCCGTCGCCATGGCGGCGGCCATCCCGACGCGCAGCAGCACTCCCTTGCATATTGCCGCGGCATCGGTGCCATGTTCCTGCTCCATGCCCTTGCTCCTTCCGTTCGTTGTTTCCGTATCGGTTTTCCTCGGATCCGGTTCCCGGATCGTTTTTCTTGTTCCGTTTTCTGACGATAACCGGGTTTCCCGGCTCGGGCACGTTCCTGTTCATGCCCGAGTCCTCGTGGCTGCCACCGTGGCCGCCGGCCGGTTTTGGCGGGGGCGACGGCTCA
>OATP01000566.1_pt1 | contig 20419 bp, 15 predicted proteins | sample 1495041 | NCBI WGS metagenome assembly OATP01 (sample SAMEA2579972, study PRJEB22360) | human gut metagenome | biome: human gut; feature: human-associated habitat; material: faeces | place: Denmark | collected 2008/2010 | reverse complement strand
AAACACGTATTGCCAACACGAACTCACCATGGCTTGCCGGAGTGGAAGTTGGTGACATCCATGCCATCCCAGTATCACACGGTGAAGGTAAATTTGTCGTAACAGCTGAAGAGTTTGCTGAGCTTCGTGACAATGGTCAAATCTTTACACAGTATGTTGACTTCGAAGGTAAACCAAGCATGGATTCTAAATACAATCCTAACGGATCTGTTAATGCTATTGAAGGTATCACAAGCAAGAACGGCCAAATCATTGGTAAGATGGGCCACTCAGAACGTTTTGAAGACGGACTCTTCCAAAATATTCCAGGAAGCAAAGACCAACACCTCTTTGCCTCAGCTGTGAAATATTTTACTGGAAAATAATCGAGCGTGGTGAGCTCATTAGGGATATTTTTCACTACAGCAGTAGTCTTAGAGAGCTTGAAAATGATGCATTTTTGAGTTCAACACTTAGAAAAAGATGTTAGAAATGTCTGCTTTTGTTTAGGCTAGCTAAGGAAAATATCAAAAATAAAAGGTATAAAAAATGACATACGAAGTTAAATCTCTTAATGAAGAATGTGGTGTTTTTGGTATCTGGGGTCACCCAGATGCTGCCAAATTAACTTATTTCGGACTTCACAGTCTCCAACACCGTGGTCAAGAGGGAGCAGGAATTCTCTCTAATGATGCGGGCCAATTGAAGCGTCATCGTGATATGGGGCTTCTCTCAGAAGTTTTTCGTAATCCAGCCAATTTGGACAAGTTGACCGGTACAGCTGCTATCGGTCATGTCCGCTATGCGACTGCTGGTGAGGCTTCTGTAGATAATATTCAACCTTTCATGTTTAAGTTTCACGATGGACAATTAGGTCTTGCTCATAATGGAAACTTGACTAATGCAGAGTCACTTAGACGAGAGTTGGAAAAGAATGGGGCTATTTTTAGCTCAACTTCTGATTCAGAAATCTTAGCTCACTTGATTCGTCGTAGCCACAACCCATCATTTATGGGCAAAGTTAAAGAAGCTTTGAATACTGTTAAAGGTGGATTTGCTTATCTTCTTATGGTTGAGGATAAGCTCATTGCAGCCTTGGATCCAAATGGGTTCCGTCCACTTTCTATTGGTAAGATGGCCAACGGTGCTATCGTGGTTTCATCTGAAACTTGCGCTTTTGAAGTGGTTGGAGCAGAGTGGATTCGCGATGTAAATCCAGGTGAAGTTGTTATCATCGATGATAATGGCATCACTTACGATAACTATACAACGGACACACAATTAGCTGTTTGTTCAATGGAGTATATTTACTTTGCTCGTCCTGATTCAAATATCCAAGGCGTGAATGTCCATACAGCTCGTAAACGTATGGGGGCTCAATTGGCACGTGAATTTAAGCATGAAGCAGATATTGTCGTTGGTGTGCCTAATTCATCACTTAGCGCAGCCATGGGATTTGCAGAAGAATCAGGCTTGCCAAATGAAATGGGCTTGATTAAAAACCAATACACTCAACGTACCTTTATCCAACCAACACAAGAGTTACGTGAGCAAGGGGTTCGTATGAAGCTCTCTGCCGTATCAGGTGTTGTTAAAGGCAAACGTGTGGTTATGATTGACGACTCTATTGTACGTGGGACAACCTCACGCCGTATCGTTAATTTGCTAAAAGAAGCGGGAGCAACAGAGGTTCACGTGGCAATCGGTAGTCCAGCCCTTGCCTACCCATGTTTCTACGGTATTGATATTCAAACACGTAAGGAATTGATTGCGGCCAATCATACAGTTGAGGAAACACGAGAAATCATCGGTGCGGATAGTTTGACTTACTTGTCAATTGATGGCTTGATTGATTCTATTGGAATTGACACAGATGCACCAAACGGTGGCCTTTGTGTGGCTTACTTCGATGGTAAATATCCAACACCATTGTATGACTACGAAGAACGCTATTTGGAAAGTTTGAAAGAACACACTTCTTTCTATTAAGAGCAGTCTAGAAGGAAAAAAGAGTAAAAAATTATGTCTAAAAATGCTTACGCTCCACGTCTCACTACTGACTAAAAGCTAAAGCATTTGTCAGTAGACGCTTTGCCTTATGGAGCCAAGGCTGGAGACCTGACTAGTATTTTTCTCGAAAAAAGAAAAGGAATAAACAAATGACAAATAAAAATGCGTATGCCCAATCGGGTGTGGACGTTGAAGCAGGTTATGAAGTTGTTGAACGTATCAAAAAACATGTTGCCCGTACAGAGCGTGCAGGTGTCATGGGAGCTCTCGGTGGCTTCGGTGGTATGTTTGACCTTTCAAAAACAGGTGTCAAAGAGCCCGTTTTGATTTCAGGTACAGATGGTGTCGGTACTAAGCTCATGCTTGCTATCAAGTACGACAAACACGATACTATCGGTCAAGACTGTGTGGCTATGTGTGTCAACGATATCATCGCTGCAGGTGCTGAGCCCCTTTACTTCCTTGACTACGTAGCGACTGGTAAAAATGAACCAGCTAAATTAGAACAAGTTGTTGCCGGTGTGGCTGAAGGTTGTGTGCAAGCTGGTGCAGCCCTCATCGGTGGTGAAACTGCTGAAATGCCTGGTATGTACGGTGAAGACGACTATGACTTGGCTGGTTTCGCAGTAGGTATCGCTGAAAAATCACAAATCATCGACGGTTCAAAAGTGGCTGAGGGTGATGTGCTTCTTGGACTTGCTTCAAGCGGTATCCACTCAAATGGTTACTCACTCGTGCGTCGTGTCTTTGCTGATTACACAGGTGAAGAAGTTCTCCCAGAACTTGAAGGCAAGAAACTTAAAGACGTTCTTCTTGAACCAACTCGTATCTACGTCAAAGCAGCTTTGCCACTCATCAAAGAAGAATTGGTTAACGGTATTGCCCACATCACAGGTGGTGGTTTCATTGAAAATGTACCACGTATGTTCTCAGATGACTTGGCTGCTGAAATTGACGAAAGCAAAGTGCCAGTCCTTCCAATTTTCAAAGCCCTTGAAAAGTATGGCCAAATCAAACACGAAGAAATGTTTGAAATCTTCAACATGGGTATTGGTCTCATGCTTGCGGTTAAACCAGAAAATGTTGAACGTGTCAAAGAACTTCTTGACGAACCTGTTTATGAAATTGGTCGTATTGTGAAGAAAGATGGCGCAAGTGTGGTGATTAAATAATGGTGCTATCACCATTTTGTACAGAGAAATTGTAGAAAGGAGTGTTTGGTTAGTAAGCCTAACTGAACACGGGACTCATTTTCTAGGAAAAAAGAGAAATCATTTTGTGTGCAAGCACCCAGCAATGATTTCCTATTTTTCTACGAAAATGTTCGGCTAGCCGAAACGTCCCTTTGTATCGAATATGAAGATTGCTGTTTTTGCCTCTGGCAACGGCTCAAACTTTCAGGTGATTGCGGAACAATTTCCAGTAGAGTTTGTTTTTTCAGATCACCGTGATGCCTACGTCTTAGAACGTGCCAAAAATCTTAATGTGGTTAGCCATGCCTTTGAACTCAAGGAATTTGACAATAAAGCGGCTTATGAAGAGGCTATCGTCAAACTCTTGGATGATCACCAGATTGATTTGGTTTGTTTGGCCGGCTATATGAAAATCGTCGGCCCAACCTTGCTAGCAGCTTACGAAGGCCGTATTATCAATATTCACCCGGCTTATCTCCCTGAATTTCCAGGGGCTCATGGTATTGAGGATGCTTGGAATGCAGGTGTTGACCAGTCTGGTGTAACTATTCACTGGGTGGATTCTGGCGTTGATACAGGTAAGGTCATCAAACAAGTCCGTGTGCCACGCCTTGAAGATGATACCCTTGACACTTTCGAAACTCGCATCCACGAAGCAGAGTACAAACTCTATCCAGAAGTGTTGGATAGTTTGGGCGTAGCGAGAGGTAGGAATGATAAATAAATTAGGCAGACTATCCCCTTTTTGGAAAACCATTATATTTTTTTCAGTATTTTCATTTTTGTTGTTTATTATTGATTCTTTTGACTTAGTAACACAATTATTTGAATTACTTGGTATGAAACCGAATCATATGAATAGTTGGTTAGCATATATAGGTTCAATATCAGGATTGATGATGACTTCTTATATTTATACTGCTTCTCTCAAAAAGGAAAGTGATGTTAGAGAGGTAGAACAACGTTATAATAACTTACCAAAATTAATAATGGAAGTAGACTTAACAGATAATAATCTTAGGTTATCAGCAAAGAATATTGGATTAAATCATGCAATTCTAAAATCTTGGAAATTGAATGAGTCTGAAGATCAGAGTGAGAATACTCAACAATTACATAGAACAAAGGGTGACATTAATCAATTTCCAATTGTTGAAAAAAACAATGAATATTCTGAAGATATTCCTCTTGATGAAGGAATAGAAATTTCAAATATTAAAGAAATAATAATTATATATACTGACATTTTCGAAAAAAATTATTATTATAATAAATTCAAAAACAAAAATGGTAAGTTTGAACAAGTTAAATATGCGATATTTGATAAAAATAGAACTGAAAAAAATAAAGTAAAAATGACACAAGGAAAGGAACTAAAATGACTAAACGTGCACTAATTAGTGTTTCAGATAAAGCGGGCATTGTTGAATTTGCCCAAGAACTCAAAAAACTTGGTTGGGACATCATCTCAACAGGTGGTACCAAGGTTGTCCTTGACAATGCCGGTGTTGATACCATTGCCATTGACGATGTGACTGGTTTCCCAGAAATGATGGACGGACGTGTTAAGACCCTTCACCCAAATATCCACGGTGGTCTCCTCGCTCGTCGTGACCTCGATAGCCACCTTCAAGCGGCTAAGGACAATAATATCGAATTGATTGACCTTGTTGTGGTAAACCTTTACCCATTCAAGGAAACTATCCTCAAACCAGACGTGACCTACGCTGACGCGGTTGAAAACATCGATATCGGTGGTCCATCAATGCTTCGTTCAGCAGCTAAAAACCACGCTAGCGTAACAGTTGTGGTAGACCCTGCTGACTATGCTGTTGTTCTTGACGAATTGTCAGCAAACGGTGAAACAAGTTACGAAACTCGCCAACGTTTGGCAGCTAAAGTATTCCGTCACACAGCGGCTTATGATGCCTTGATTGCAGAATACTTCACAGCTCAAGTGGGTGAAACAAAACCTGAAAAACTCACTTTGACGTATGACCTCAAGCAACCAATGCGTTACGGCGAAAACCCTCAACAAGACGCAGACTTCTACCAAAAAGGTTTGCCAACGGCTTACTCAATTGCTTCAGCTAAACAGCTTAACGGTAAAGAATTGTCATTCAACAATATCCGTGACGCTGATGCCGCTATCCGTATCATCCGTGATTTCAAAGACCGTCCAACAGTCGTGGCTCTCAAACATATGAACCCATGTGGTATCGGTCAAGCTGATGACATTGAAACAGCTTGGGACTACGCTTATGAAGCTGATCCAGTGTCAATCTTTGGTGGTATTGTAGTCCTCAACCGTGAAGTTGACGCTGCGACGGCTAAGAAAATGCACGGTGTCTTCCTTGAAATCATCATCGCACCAAGCTATACAGATGAAGCACTTGAAATCTTGACAACTAAGAAGAAAAACTTGCGTATCCTTGAATTGCCATTCGATGCTCAAGATGCCAGCGAAGCAGAAGCAGAATACACTGGTGTTGTGGGTGGACTTCTCGTTCAAAACCAAGACGTTGTTAAAGAAAGCCCAGCTGACTGGCAAGTGGTTACCAAACGCCAACCAACTGAGACAGAAGCAACAGCTCTGGAGTTTGCTTGGAAAGCTATCAAGTACGTCAAATCAAATGGTATCATCGTGACTAACGACCACATGACACTTGGTGTTGGCCCTGGTCAAACCAACCGTGTGGCATCTGTCCGCATCGCCATTGATCAAGCTAAAGACCGTCTTGACGGCGCTGTTCTTGCTTCAGATGCCTTCTTCCCATTTGCAGATAACGTGGAAGAAATCGCTAAAGCAGGTATCAAGGCTATCATCCAACCAGGTGGTTCAGTACGTGACCAAGAGTCAATCGAAGCAGCTGATAAACATGGTTTGACAATGATCTTTACAGGCGTAAGACATTTTAGACATTAATGGGTATTTAAAAATTAGCTCATTATCAACTATTATGAATGATTTATCGCTAACAATGAGAGAAGATACAAGTGGTCTTCTCTTTTTGTATGTCTAAAATAATAAGCATTTTAGTTTTAGAAATTATTAAAACGATTTGTTAGAATTGTTCGTAACTAATCTCGAAAAATCAGCTTCTCATTTAACTATTCTTCATACGTTTTAGGGTGTTTAAGGCCGTAGTGACTAGCTCGTTAACAGGCATTTCCTGATAATCTCCTTTTAACCATTCATCAAAAATATTGTATAGACCTCCGGCGATGAATCTACTATCATAGGTGATTTGTCTTTGATTACTGTTTGTGACATGCCAAGGTGCCATGACAGTGGTATAAGCAGCAGAAAGCTTATCATAAGACCTTTGTAAGATAAGCACGAGCAAGTTTGCATCTTGCAAAATTTTTAATGGCTCAGTGTACTGGCTCCAATACTGAAAGAAAAGGTTTACTAAATCTTCAAAATTAGTCAGTTTTGCTGTTTGAAGTTCGATAATATAGTCTTGGATTAAGCGGTCTAAATAATTCGTAAGGACTTGCTCTTTTGAATGGTAATAACGATAAAACGTTCGTCTAGCAATCTGAGCATGTTCGCTGAGTTCAGCAACACTGATATTACGTAGGGATTTCTTAGTTGCTAATAAATCGAACAAGGCTTCCTCCAGCCATTGCCGTGATTGGTATTCCATGGTAGTTCTCCTTTCCTGTCACACTTTTGGCCAAACTGTGCCAATTTCACTTAACTTCTTGTTTTTGTAACAGTTTGTCTTTATACTAAATTTGTTGCGCGTGATGTATGATTATCATTTATTCTGAACATTGTACAATTGTTAGATATTATTAAGGAGGTAAAGAGATGAGCATTCTTTTTAATGTTTGGATGCTGCCTATTTTATTTATTTTACATGATTTCGAAGAGATGATTTTTATGCCCTTGTGGAAAAAACGGCATCATCAAAAGTTACGGACTTTTAAGAAACCGTTCTTTGGTTCTGTTACACAGGGTTCTGCCTTTGCAGTAGGTGTTTTAGAGGAGTTTATCATTTTGCTGTTTATTTCTGGTCTTTGTCAGATGACTCACAACACTGTACTCTATTTCTCATTTGTAATAGCTTATACATCTCATTTCATGATCCATTATATCATGTGCCTGCAATTTAGAGGCTATGTTCCTGGAGTTGTCACAGTAACTCTAGAATTACCCATTGTTTTAATGATTATTTTCCACTATTGGCCTTCTGAGGTTTCTCTGCTGTCAGTCATTGTATATCTTTTCGTGGCGACGGCATTAGCCTATACGAATCTTAAAGTCATGCACCAAATTATGCCAAAAATTCAAATAAGCTTAGAAAAGTACATGAAATAAAAAATGATGAATTGAGACCTATTTTAAGCTTCTGAAAGAACAAATTTAAGAAGTGACCAAGAGTCAATCGAAGCGGCTGATAAACATGGTTTGACAATGATCTTTACAGACGTAAGACATTTCCGTCATTAAGAATTCACAAAGCATCCAAGGAATTGGATGTTTTTTTAGATGCCTTAAGTTTCCTTTAAGCTACCCAAGCTATACTAATACCATCCTAAAAAACTTTTCTTTTTCATAAATCTCCTAAAAGCTCAGCACTAGCTGGGCTTTTTTATTTCAGTGCATGAAAAAACAACCGTTCTCACGATTGTTCAATAGATTTAAACCTTTTCAAGGACAGACTGGGTTACCCAAGTCTTGCGATTGCCGATTTGGACGAGAACGCCATCGCTTGGTGGATCAATGGCAAGCACTTTGAAGTTACCTGGAATGTTAAAAGTTTCACCAGGATTGAGGTACTGGTCTGAAGTTGGATTGCCTTGTCCATCAACTTCAATGACTGGGCCAGGGTCAACAATATTGTGTTTAGTTGGTGTGCCTCCTGCTAAATCTTGGCTAGTGATATGACTTCCTACGATTGATGTGACACGGAAAGTACCTGTAAATCGGACAGTATCGCCAACTTTGATAGAAGAGTTAGTAGAATTTCCATTTTGAGCTCCTGCTTCGAGGTCTTTAAAATGGATATAGCCAGACACTTGACTCTTATGGAAACTGCGTTTATGGTATTTCTCAGGCCCTTGCCCAGCATTATAGTTGTATTCTTCAATAGTGACCTGATCGCCATTCACCTCGGCTACCCAAGCAACATGTCCCATGTATCCAGCTCCGTTGACACCGTCTGAAAACCAAGCGATGCTTCCAACAGCAGGATTCATGTCTACACGATGTCCATTCGCTCGTGCAATTGGTCCCCAAGTGATAGCATTCCCATAACCTACAGGCAAGGTGAATCCATTGGTATTGCTGAGGCGATAGGCCGCAAAGGACGTACACTGACGCCAGTACATAGTCCAAGGGTCCACGCCGAAGCCCCCATATTTCCAAGAGGAAGGATAGTCATCTCCGAGGACAGCCGCCTGTGTGGGAGCACCCCAAGAAATTAGCACCGTAGCTAAGCCGGTTAGTGATAAAAGACATTTAACGATTTTTTTCTTCATTTTAACCTCCACCTACCTATTCGCAGTTTTTCAGGAAAATGAAGATATTTTTGCGTTTAAGCCTCCCTTAAGCTGTTTAGACTATACTATCATTAATCCTAAATAACTTTTTTCATTTTCATAATCTCCTAAGAGGTGGTCCAAGTGGCCGCCTTTTTTGTGTTCAAATTTGGCTACACCCCCATATCTCCGAACAAATATGTTATAATGGTTATGTATAATTCGTGAAAATTGCTAATTTTTCCGAATGATTGTCGTTAATGGGCATTTGCCCCTAGTCTTATTTGATATTGAGGTATCTTTCAAATGAAACTTTTGGTTGTTGGTTCTGGTGGTCGTGAACATGCGATTGCCAAGAAATTATTGGAGTCTAAGGATGTTGAGCAAGTTTTCGTAGCTCCTGGTAATGACGGGATGACATTGGACGGTCTTGATTTGATCAATATCGGAATTTCCGAACATTCTAAGCTGATTGACTTTGCAAAAGCGAACGATATTGCTTGGACCTTTATCGGTCCGGATGATGCGCTTGCGGCTGGAATCGTGGATGATTTCAATGCGGCAGGACTCAAAGCCTTTGGTCCGACCAAGGCTGCGGCTGAGCTGGAGTGGTCTAAGGATTTCGCTAAGGAAATCATGGTCAAATACGACGTTCCAACAGCAGCCTATGGCACTTTTTCAGATTTCGAAGAAGCTAAGGCCTACATTGAGGAAAAAGGTGCTCCAATCGTCGTCAAGGCAGACGGCTTGGCCCTTGGTAAAGGTGTCGTCGTTGCTGAAACAGTTGAGCAAGCAGTAGAAGCGGCTCACGAGATGCTATTGGACAATAAATTTGGAGACTCAGGTGCGCGTGTGGTCATCGAGGAATTCCTTGACGGGGAAGAGTTCTCTCTCTTTGCCTTTGTCAATGGGGACAAGTTCTACATTATGCCAACGGCTCAGGACCACAAACGTGCTTATGATGGTGACAAGGGTCCGAACACTGGTGGGATGGGTGCCTATGCACCAGTTCCTCACTTGCCACAGAGTGTGGTTGACACAGCGGTTGACACCATTGTCAAGCCAGTTCTTGAAGGTATGATTAAAGAAGGTCGTCCCTACACTGGAGTCCTTTACGCTGGTCTTATCTTGACAGCTGACGGCCCTAAAGTCATCGAGTTCAACTCACGTTTTGGCGATCCTGAAACGCAAATCATCTTGCCTCGTTTGACTTCTGATTTTGCGCAAAATATCACTGACATTTTGGATGGCAAAGAGCCAGCCATCACTTGGACGGACAAGGGTGTGACACTGGGCGTGGTTGTAGCTTCAAATGGCTACCCACTCGCTTATGAGAAAGGTGTCAAGCTTCCAGCCAAGACAGAGGATGACATCATCACTTATTATGCCGGTGCCAAATTCGCTGAAAACGGCCAAAACCTTCTTTCAAACGGCGGACGTGTCTACATGTTGGTCACAACAGCAGACACCGTCAAAGACGGCCAAAATATCATCTACAACGAACTCGACAAACAAAACACAGAAGGCCTCTTCTATCGAAACGACATTGGTAGTAAGGCTAATAAATAATCAGCGACCATGGGTCGTAAAAGGCGAGCGAAAGCGAGCCAAACTAAGATAATGGTCGCCGTGGTGAAAAGACCAGAACAAATCCTGTTCTGGTCGAGGGAAACTTTGAGACCTTAGGCTCAAAGTTTAGGAATGAAACCGAAGGTTTGCTTCCGTCCCCACCACCTAAGACCATTATCAAAAAAGAAAAGGAAAAATTATGACTAAACCAATTATTTCCATTATCATGGGCTCAAAATCCGACTGGGCAACCATGCAAAAAGCTGCTGAAGTTCTCGACAACTTCGGTGTCTCTTACGAAAAGAAAGTTGTTTCCGCACACCGTACACCGGACCTCATGTTCAAACATGCGGAAGAAGCACGTAGCCGTGGCATCAAGGTCATCATCGCTGGTGCGGGTGGCGCTGCTCACTTGCCAGGGATGGTTGCTGCTAAAACAACCCTTCCAGTCATCGGTGTGCCCGTCAAATCACGTGCTCTTAGCGGTGTGGATTCACTCTATTCTATCGTTCAGATGCCAGGTGGGGTACCAGTCGCAACCATGGCTATCGGTGAATCAGGAGCTACCAATGCTGCACTCTTTGCCCTCCGTCTCCTCTCAGTAGAAGACAAGGCCATTGCAGATGCGCTTGCTAACTTTGCTGAAGAACAAGGAAAAATCGCAGAGGAGTCTACAAATGAGCTCAACTAAAACCATTGGTATCATCGGTGGTGGTCAACTCGGTCAAATGATGGCTATCTCAGCTATTTACATGGGCCACAAGGTTATCACCCTTGATCCTACAGCAGATTGTCCATCTTCTCGTGTGTCTGAGGTTATCGTGGCACCTTACGACGACGTAGATGCCCTTCGTCAGTTGGCAGACCGCTGTGATGTTCTCACTTATGAGTTTGAAAATGTCGACGCTGACGGTCTTGACGCTGTTATCAAAGATGGTCAGCTTCCACAAGGGACAGACCTGCTTCGTATTTCACAAAACCGTATATTTGAAAAGGACTTCCTCTCAAACAAGGCTCAAGTGAGAGTTGCTCCTTACAAGGTCGTGACATCTAGCCTTGATTTGGAAGATATTGACCTTTCTAAAAAATACGTCCTCAAGACAGCGACAGGTGGTTACGATGGCCACGGTCAAAAAGTCATCACATCAGCTGATGATTTGGAAGAGGCAAATGCCCTTGCTAACTCGGCCGAGTGTGTCTTGGAAGAGTTCGTTAACTTCGACCTTGAAATTTCAGTCATCGTATCTGGTAACGGCAAGGATGTGACGGTTTTCCCAGTTCAGGAAAATATCCACCGCAACAACATCCTCTCTAAAACCATCGTGCCTGCCCGTATTTCTGACAGTCTAGCTGAGAAAGCTAAAGCTATGGCTGTGAAGATTGCCGAGCAACTTACCCTCTCTGGTACCCTCTGTGTGGAGATGTTTGCGACAGCTGATGACATCATCGTTAACGAAATTGCACCACGCCCACATAACTCTGGACACTACTCAATCGAAGCCTGTGATTTTTCACAATTTGACACACATATCTTGGGCGTTCTCGGAGCGCCACTTCCAGCAATCCACCTCCATGCCCCTGCTGTCATGCTCAATGTCCTCGGCCAACACGTCGAAGCAGCTGAGCGTTATGTCACAGAAAATCCAAGCGCCCACCTCCACATGTATGGTAAACTAGAAGCGAAGCACAACCGCAAAATGGGTCATGTGACTTTGTTTAGTGATGTGCCAGATAGTGTGGTTGAGTTTGGGAAAGGAATAGATTGGTAGATGGACTCATTCTTGAATACGGATTTCATAGTGTAAATTTTGTAATCTAATAAAAATCTACATAATAATTTTTATTAGTATTTAATGTATACAATTTTTAGATTTTCTTATATAAAGGGCATAATTATATGTTTAAAAATAATAAAAAGTACTTTTTAATTTTTGGAGTATTGATTTTGCTACCTGTGATTCTTGATTTATCTAACCAGAATTTTGGTTTAACTAAAGGGTATGATTGGTTATCTTTTTATGGTAGTTTAGTTGGTAGTTTTGTTACCATTATTGGGATTAAGCTAACTTTGGATTTTGAATCGGAACAGTCCCGAAGAGATGAAAAAATAAGCTACAGACCTATATTAAGGTTTTCAAGTAAAAATCTTGATAACAAAGGTGATTTTTCAAAATCTCAAATTATACTTAGAGATGAGACGAGTTTAAAAAAATTTCAAGAAAATAACATCCCATTATTAGAGAAAAGCACCGAATACTTTAAAAGCGTTCAAAGTAGTTTAAAAGCAGGAAAAGATAAGTTATCTGGTGAGATAGAAAGCTTATTGTCACAGTCATCAAAATATGTTTATGTACAATCTAGATTTTTACTCTGTATTTCCAATGTTAGCTCTAATAATGCGATACTAAGTAATATTATAGTGTTAGATGATGTTATAGCAGGTAATTTAAATTATGAAAATTTTTATAAATCTTGTCTTGTGAAAAAAGAAAGTTGTTTGGAGTTAGATATATCACTAGACTGTGCGCTTAGTAAAGAAGAGATAAATCTCATAGAGCAAGGCATACCGAAGATATTATCGATACGTATTGAATTCTTTGATTTACTAAAAAACAAATACTGCTATGCTTTTGCTTTACAAATTGAGAAGGTATACCAAGAAGATGTTTTTCACCATTACGCTAATATAAAGATTGATGAAAACACGATTCAAGTAGAACCTTTTGAATTATAGTTAAGGAGGAAACAATGATTAACCGTTATTCACGCCCTGAAATGGCGAACATTTGGAGTGAAGAAAATAAATACCGTGCTTGGCTTGAGGTGGAAATCTTGGCTGACGAAGCATGGGCTGAGTTGGGGGAAATCCCTAAGGAAGATGTGGCTTTGATTCGCGAAAAAGCGGACTTTGACATCGATCGTATTTTGGAAATTGAGCAACAAACTCGTCACGATGTGGTTGCCTTCACACGTGCGGTTTCTGAGACGCTTGGTGAAGAGCGTAAGTGGGTTCACTATGGTTTGACTTCTACCGACGTGGTCGATACTGCCTATGGTTACCTCTACAAGCAAGCCAATGAAATTATCCGCAAGGACCTTGCAAACTTTACTAAAATCGTGGCAGATAAGGCGAAAGAACACAAGTTCACCATCATGATGGGTCGTACTCACGGTGTGCATGCTGAGCCTACAACTTTTGGTCTTAAATTGGCTACTTGGTACAGCGAAATGAAGCGCAACATCGAACGTTTCGAGCATGCGGCTGCTGGTGTGGAAGCTGGTAAGATTTCTGGTGCGGTTGGTAACTTTGCTAACATCCCACCATTCGTTGAAAAATACGTTTGCGACAAGCTTGGTATCCGTGCTCAAGAAATTTCTACACAGGTCCTTCCTCGTGACCTTCATGCTGAGTACTTTGCAGTTCTTGCGAGCATTGCAACTTCTATCGAACGGATGGCAACTGAAATCCGTGGTCTTCAAAAATCAGAACAACGTGAAGTGGAAGAGTTCTTTGCCAAAGGACAAAAAGGGTCTTCAGCAATGCCTCACAAACGTAACCCTATCGGTTCTGAAAACATGACAGGTCTTGCACGTGTCATCCGTGGTCACATGGTGACAGCTTATGAAAATGTGTCACTCTGGCATGAACGTGATATCTCTCACTCATCAGCTGAGCGTATCATCACACCAGATACAACTATCTTGATTGACTACATGCTCAACCGTTTTGGAAACATCGTTAAGAACTTGACAGTCTTCCCAGAAAACATGATTCGCAACATGAACTCTACATTTGGTTTGATCTTCAGCCAACGTGCGATGCTTACTTTGATTGAAAAAGGCATGACACGTGAGCAAGCTTACGACCTTGTTCAACCTAAGACAGCCCAATCATGGGATAACCAAGTCGACTTTAAACCACTTCTTGAATCAGATCCAGAAGTAACATCACGCCTCACTCAAGAAGAAATCGACGAAATCTTCAACCCTGTTTACTACACTAAACGTGTGGATGAGATTTTCGAACGCATCGGTTTGGGTGACTAACCTAAACAAAATAACAGAAAGCAGGGCAGACCTGCTTTTTTTGATGGTGACATTTATGTCACTAGTTTTGTTCTCTTTTCAGCCTTATAATAGAGTCATCGCTAGAAAACTGTCAGAAAGGAGAAGTTAGTCATCTTAAAAGGACGATTTAAGTATTTACTGGAGTTGAGCCTCTTAATAGTAAGCATTGCTTTTAATATCCTCCCCATCATGAACGATATTGGAAGTATCAAAGCCCCCTCTTGGTTTTTAGATATGGATATTCCTAGTGGTTCCTTATTGTTACTTATTTTACTTATCATTTTAAAAAGTGATTCAAGGGAATGATATTTTAAGCAACCTTTAAGTTTATTAGCTTATATTATAACTATCCTAATAAAACAACTAGCTTTGGCGAGCTGGTGAAAAACTTTTTCATAACAAATCTCCCCGAAGAAAGTCTAGATATCTAGACTTTTTTCTTCTTTTTAAGATTTTATTAGGATATTTTAAGAAACCACTTGAAAACCCTTCCAAAACAAGGTAATATAGTTATATAAAGATTCTATTGGACAAGCGGTCACCTTTGGAGGATTAGGAAGAGGAGGTTGGAAAGCCTGTACAATCGTATCTTTGTCAGTAGTCTTTGGATTGCTGTGAAAATCCCTTAGGGGATTTTTTTACGGCGTCTTAAGATTGCTTTAAGAAAACTATATTAGACTTAAAACATCCTAAATAACATTTACTGAACTTTGTTCAGTAAGTCTCGTTGGCTGATACTATTTGTAGAACAACGAACTTTTCTTTTTCATAATCTCCAAAAGAGCTCAACATGATGTGTTGGGTTCTTTTTTGGGTTACTAAAAAAACGCCCTTAGGCGTTTTAAGTATAGATTACATTTCGTCTGGAGCTTCAACACCGAGAAGGCGAAGAGCTTCTTTGAGGACTGTTGCTGTTGCGTAGCAAAGAGCCAAACGGCTATCACGTTCTGGGCTTTGGTCCAAGATACGTGTGTGCGCATAGTATTTGTTAAAGGCTTGGGCCAAGCTGATAGCAAATTTAGCAACGATAGATGGTTCAAAGTTGTCTGAAGCACGGTTGATGATGCGTGGGAAGTCTTGGATGAGTTTGATGATTTCCCAGCTTTCAACGTCGTTTAGGCTGTATGTAGCATCTGCAGATGGCGTGAAGTCAGCCTTGCGCAAGATAGATTGGATACGAGCATGTGCATATTGAACGTAAGGTCCAGTTTCTCCCTCGAAGGATACCATGGCATCAAGGTCAAAGTCATAACCATTCATGCGGTCTGTTTTAAGGTCGTAGAACTTGATAGCTCCGACACCAACAGCGTGGGCAACAGCTTCCTTGTTAGGTAAGTTTGGATTCTTAGCTTCGATTTGAGCTTGGGCACGGTTGACAGCTTCAGCGATAGTTGGCTCAAGCAAGATAACATTACCCTTACGAGTTGACAATTTTTTACCGTTCTTAGTGACAAGACCAAAGGCAACGTGAGTCATGTCGTCAGACCAGTCGTAGCCCATTTCTTTAAGGACAGCTTTCAACTGTTTGAAGTGGGCAGATTGTTCATTACCAACCACATAGATGGCTTTGGCAAAGTCGTAAGTACGTTTACGGTAGAGGGCAGCAGCCAAGTCACGTGTGATGTAGAGTGTTGCACCATCTGATTTTTTAATGAGGGCTGGGTGTTCGATACCGTATTTTTCAAGGTTAACCACCTGGGCACCTTGAGATTCTTGGAGAAGTCCTTTTTCTGTTAAGAGGTCAACGACTTCATCCATCTTATCATTGTAGAAGGCCTCACCATTGTAGCTATCAAAAGAAACACCGAGTTCATCGTAGAGACGGTTGAATTCCACCAAGCTTTCGTCACGGAACCATTGCCAGAGGGCAGTTGCTTCCTCGTCACCAGCTTCCAATTTACGGAACCATTCACGAGCTTCTTCGTCTACAGATGGGTCTTCTTCCGCTTCAGCATTGATACGCACATAAAGTTGAAGGAGTTCATTGATCGGGTTGGCTTTGACAGCTTCCTCGCTACCCCATTTTTTATAGGCAACAATCAGCATACCAAACTGTTTACCCCAGTCACCCAAGTGGTTGATGCGGACTGGTTTGTAACCTTGTTTAGCTACGATGTTGGCAAGAGCGTCAGCGATAACTGTTGAACGCAAGTGACCGATAGAGAAAGGTTTAGCGATGTTAGGACTAGACATATCAAAGGCAATGTTACGTCCGTGGCCGATATTTTGGTCAGCGTAGTGGTTACCTTGAGCAATAACTTGTCCAAGAACGTCCGCTGAAATTTTTGATTTATCAAGGAAGAAGTTGATATAAGGACCAACAGCTTCAACCTTTTCAAAGTTTGAGGCATCGATTTTTTCAGCGATGTCTGCTGCAATCATTTGAGGAGCCTTGCGCAAGACTTTTGCCAATGAGAAGGCAGGAAAGGCGAGGTCCCCCATGTCAGCGTTTTTAGGGGTTTCAAGCAGATTTTGAATGTTTTCTTGTTCCAATTCGGGAACAACTTTGGCAATCTCTGCTGCAATGAGTTCTTTAGTATTCATAGGTACTCCATTTCAAATCTTGTCATTAACTTCTATTTTACCATTATTTCAGTTAATAGGGTAGGGACAAGAAGCTATCTCTTAGGAAGTATTTCATGAAAAAATACAAAAATTCTGTTATAATATGCAAGGAATATACATAAAAAGAGGAAAGATAATGAAGAGAGATCGCCAAGCTGTTATCAAACAGATGATTTCAAGAGAGAAGATTGGGACACAAGAGGAAATTAAGCAACGTCTAGAGGCGGAAGGTATCACAGTTACACAGGCTACCTTATCACGTGATTTGCGTGAGATTGGCCTCTTGAAGCTTCGTGATGAGGAAGGTAGACTATACTATAGTCTGTCTGAACATGTGCTTCCAAGTTTAGATCCTACGGTTAAGGACTATGTCAAATCCGTTTCCCGTGCCCAGTTTATGCTGGTCCTTCACACAGAGTTGGGTGAAGCTGATGTTTTGGCGAATCTGATTGACAGTGATGGAAATCCTGAAATTTTAGGAACTGTTGCTGGCGCAGATACCCTTTTAGTCATCTGTAAGGACGCTATGGTTGCTGAAAAATTGGAAAGCGAGTTTCACTGATGAAGACTCCTCATCAGGACCTCCAAAAAGCCAAAGAAGAGTTAATCGACCTCCTCAAACACCATGAGGCGGTTCTTGCTTTTCAAGAGGCTGAGGAAGCTATCGGGCAGGTCCCTCAAATCAGTCATCTGGCTGGACAAATGAAGGCTTATCAACAAGAAGCTGTGCTTTTTCAAAAAATTGAGAAACAGCGTGCTTATGAGGAGGCAGGTGAGCAGGCAGATTTAATTCAGCATGAGTTGGAAAATTTACCCATTGTTCAGGACTACCGTCAAAAAATGCAAGATGCCAGTGACTTGATCCAATATGTGACCAAGTCTATCGAAGAAAGGATTAACGAGGAGTTAAGACATGGCTAAGGAAAAAATATCTCCAGGGATGCAGCAGTATTTGGATATCAAGGAAAATTATCCAGATGCTTTTTTGCTATTTCGTATGGGCGATTTTTACGAATTATTTTACGAGGATGCCGTTAAGGCTGCCCAAATATTGGAAATTAGCCTAACCAGTCGTAATAAGAATGCAGATAATCCCATTCCTATGGCGGGTGTGCCTTATCACTCAGCTCAAGCTTATATTGATGTCTTGGTTGAGATGGGCTACAAGGTAGCCATTGCTGAGCAGATGGAGGACCCTAAACAGGCTGTTGGTGTGGTTAAGCGTGAGGTGGTTCAGGTTATCACGCCAGGGACAGTGGTTGACAGCTCTAAACCTGATAATGCCAACAATTTCTTAGTAGCCATTGACAAGGTTGGAAGTCGATTCGGACTGGCCTATATGGATGTGTCAACAGGTGAATTTTTTGCGACAGAGTTGGATGATTTCAGTTCAGTTTGTAGTGAGATTCAGAACCTTAAAGCACGTGAAGTAGTGGTTGGTTATGATTTACCTGAAGTTGACGAACAAGTTTTGGTCAAGCAACTCAACCTTCTACTCTCCAAGGAAACAGATGTTTACGATGATGTCCACTTGATTGACACTAGCTTGACAGATTTGGAAAGCAGTGTGGCTGGTAAACTTCTCCAGTATGTGCACCGTACTCAGATGCGAGAGCTTAGTCATTTACAAAAGGCTCAGCACTATGAGATTAAGGATTACTTGCAGATGTCCTATGCGACCAAGTCAAGTTTGGATTTACTGGAAAATGCTAGAACGGGCAAGAAACATGGATCTCTTTTCTGGCTCTTGGATGAAACCAAGACAGCTATGGGAATGCGTCTCTTGCGAACTTGGATTGATCGTCCTTTAGTGAATCAAGCCGCTATTTTGGAGCGTCAGAATATTATCCAAGTTTTCTTGGACAATTTCTTTGAGCGTAGTGACTTGACCGAGAGTCTTAAAGGGGTTTACGATATTGAGCGCCTAGCTAGTCGTGTTTCCTTTGGCAAGGCTAATCCAAAAGATTTGATTCAGTTAGGTCATACCCTAGCTCAGGTTCCGGTCATTAAGGCGATTTTGGAGTCTTTTAATGACGATGTCTTGTCAGCCCTTTTACAAGACTTAGATACTCTGCCAGAATTAGAAAGTCTGATTCGGTCTGCTATTGATCCAGATGCTCCTGCAACCATTACAGAAGGTGGCATTATCCGTGCTGGTTTTGATGAGACCTTGGACAAGTATCGCAAGGTGATGAGTGAGGGAACCTCATGGATCGCAGATATCGAAGCCAAGGAACGTGAAGCTTCTGGTATTACAACACTAAAGATTGATTATAACCGTAAAGATGGTTATTACTTCCATGTGACCAACTCTAACCTTAGCTTGGTTCCTGACCATTTCTTCCGCAAGGCAACCCTGAAAAATTCAGAGCGCTTTGGAACTGCTGAGTTGGCTAAAATTGAAGGTGAAATGCTTGAGGCACGTGAAAAGTCGTCAACGCTAGAGTATGATATTTTCATGCGTGTCCGTGAGCAGGTTGAACGCTATATTGACCGTTTGCAATCTTTGGCTAAGGCTATTGCTACAGTTGATGTGCTTCAGAGTTTGGCTGTTACAGCAGAGACTAATCATTATGTTCGTCCTGTGTTCAATGATGAGCATCGTATTGTTATTGATCAAGGCCGTCATGCGGTGGTTGAGAAGGTTATGGGCGTTCAGGAATACATTCCAAATACGATTACCTTTGACAGTCAGACCAATGTTCAGCTCATTACAGGGCCAAATATGAGTGGTAAATCTACCTATATGCGTCAGTTGGCTTTGTCAGTCGTTATGGCTCAGATGGGTTCTTATGTGCCAGCAGATAGTATTGATTTGCCAGTTTTTGACGCCATCTATACACGTATTGGTGCTGCAGATGATTTGATTTCGGGTCAGTCGACCTTTATGGTTGAGATGATGGAGGCTAACCAGGCTATTAAGCGGGCGACACCTAATTCCTTGATTATTTTTGATGAGTTGGGACGTGGGACAGCTACTTATGATGGTATGGCTCTGGCCCAGTCTATCATTGAGTTTATTCACGACAAGGTAGGAGCTAAGACCATGTTTGCTACCCATTATCATGAGTTGACAGCCCTGTCAAATACTTTGACACACCTTGTCAACGTTCATGTTGCGACACTTGAAAAGGATGGTGAGGTGACTTTCCTTCACAAGATTGTCGATGGCCCAGCTGACAAATCTTATGGTATTCATGTAGCTAAGATTGCAGGTTTACCAGCAGATTTACTGGAACGTGCTGACACCATCTTGACACAACTAGAGGGTGATACAGTTACCATCCAACCTCAGGAAAAGGTATCGCCTCAAGAGAAGACTGTCACTGAAACACATGTCAACGAGCAAATCTCTCTCTTTGATGATTTTACTGAAAATTCGGTTCTTCAAGAGTTACGTGACTTGGACATTTACAATATGACACCGATGCAGGTCATGATGGCTGTAGCAGATTTAAAACAGAAACTATAAAAGAAGCTTGTCAATTGAGGCTCCTTGTCAACTGTAGTGGGTTGATGAAAAGTTACAACCTGGAGAGGACCAA
>OATP01000543.1_pt1 | contig 21232 bp, 25 predicted proteins | sample 1495041 | NCBI WGS metagenome assembly OATP01 (sample SAMEA2579972, study PRJEB22360) | human gut metagenome | biome: human gut; feature: human-associated habitat; material: faeces | place: Denmark | collected 2008/2010 | reverse complement strand
CGGCGTTTTTAAGCGTCCCGTTAAAATTCACGCCGTTTGCTCTACAACGGCAGGTGCTGGAACAACTGCTTGGCTGGCAATTTCGTCAGGCGCTCGCAGATGACGAATTAGAGTTTCTGGAACAGCGTTGGCTGAAAGTTGAAGTGCGCGATCTCGGCCTTAAGTGGTTTGTCACCGTAAACGAAGGCAAGCTGCAAGTGAGCCAACATCAGGATGCTGACGTGAGTTTCAGCGCCGATGCTAACGACTTAATCTTGATTGCTGCGCGCAAGGAAGATCCTGATACGCTGTTTTTCCAACGTCGTTTACGCATTGAAGGTGATACTGAGCTTGGCTTATATGTCAAAAACTTGATGGATGCGATAGATTTGGATGCAATGCCTAAACCATTACGGTTTGGTCTGCTACAGTTGGCAGAGTTTGTTGATGCTGGAATGAAAGAAGTATCTACGTCCGCTACCCAAGAGGTTTCACCATGCTAATCCGCGTTGAAATTCCTGTTGATGCTGCAGGTATTGACCGGCTGCTACGCAACGCGTTTCCCTCGAGCGAAGAGGCTGAGCTAGTGCATCGCCTGCGCGAAGATGGTCTGCTGACGCTAGGCGTCGTGGCGACTGATGAAGAGGGCGGTGTGATTGGCTATGCGGCGTTCAGTCCCGTTTACGTCGATGGTGAAGATCGCCAATGCGTTGGGCTGGCTCCGGTCGTGGTTGATGAAGCTCATCGCCGTCAAGGACTTGCGGAACAGATCATTTATGAGGGGCTAGATTCTCTGAATGAGTTTGGCTATTCGGCTGTCGTTGTACTCGGTGAACCGGCCTATTTCTCTCGCTTTGGTTTCCAGAACGCCGCTCAGCAAGGGTTACGTAGCCATCTGCCAGGCACTGAGGACTCCTTTCTGGTGTATCCATTAGCCGGTGGTGAAATGGAGAATTGCAAAGGCGTGGTGGAATACTCAGCGCCTTTTGGGCGTGGTTGAATGCGTTCATGATGTACTGTCATCTCCGCGAAATAGGAGATGACAGTTTATTTTCAATGACCTAACCATATCTCTAATGATGCTGGCTTTTCAGTAACCAATCTCTCTTTCTGTTTTTTATTCAGCTGTTTAATGCGGTATTCCATCTTCAATGCTTGCCCCCGTTCCCCTATCTGCCATGAAAAGGCCAGTTGGAGCGGCCCTTTGCCGCGCAGCGCTTTCGCACCGGTACCCGCCTGATGTTGCTCGACTCGGCGCGTCACATCAGTGGTAATACCGGTATAAAGCGCACCTGATGCGGTACGGACAAGGTAAAGGTGCCAAAGGGAGAGTGTGCTCATAGTGCTCTTGTTAGGTAAAAGATGTGCTCGTATTAGATAATGCCTAGCGGTTGAGTACAAAACAAATCGTGTCTATCCGAAATTTTAGCGGCGTGTTCCAACAGAACGAGATATACCCTATTTTGTATAAGAACTGTGTCTTATTAAAGTTTCGGTTGCATAATCGATATTATAAAAAGGAATTTTGATAAAGTGATAATATCCCAAAAAGTTATATCGTATGTCCTCTGTTATTTTTCTCTGGGGCCTCTTATCGGTTTTTCTATTGGCTTTCCGGTTTTTTTGTTATGGAATAGTTATCCACATTATCATATTTCTTTCTCAAGCCTATCACCGAGATATATTATCTTTGGTTTTATCATTGTTTTTATATATACAGCACTCCCAGCCTTGCTGACCGGTTTTTTTGCGGCTATTTCTAAAAAATCCTCTTTGGTTATTGGATGCGTAGGCGGAGGGCTGTCTTTGTTACAAGGCGCGATACTCTGTCAGGAGAAAGGGTCTGCCTTAATATTTATACTCACGATGCTATCCATCTGTGGTTTTATTGCGAGTTTTTCCGTCTACTGGATAATGAAGTTTTCCACCCGTTTCTTTTCCCGTTCATCTGAAGGTGCATAGTCAGATAAAAGTTCTCAAATATAATTGCTGATTCGAACAGCACTGTGTTGGCATTTTCGAGTTAATCCCATGGACGGAAATAGCGATGAATGTGGCCAACACAGATGCAACTTCAAGCGTGAAGAGTGGCGTATAATTTGTTATTCATCGGTAATTTCAACGACTAACACCGTATCGGGGCCATCCAGAAAATACTCATCCGCCTTTGGCTCACGTAGCCGCATTATTATGCCGTCCGCTGACTCCATCGTATGCCCTGCGACCATTTCTGCACCGCTTTCGAGTAGATAATTCAGGACGTTATTAAAAATATCACTGTATTTTTGGCCTTCGTCATGACCGTGAGCTAATACGGCAAAATTGGGCAGGGAAAATGTCTCTGCACCATAGGTTCGCATCCAAACTCCGTTAACGCCATCGACCTTATATTTCACAAAGCCACAGAACAGCATGGTTAACTGTAGACCATGACGCAGCATATCCATTGATCCGGCCGAGACTATTTCACTGACAACTGCGATAGGTAAAGAGGTGTGCGTGTGCTCATTGAGTACTGCCAACGCGTTAAACTGTGCCAGTGCAGCCGCTACCATGGTCAGTGCAATATACTGCTCTTGAACATTATCATCATAGCCGGCATACAAAAGTAATAGATGGCTATCGTGATGACGGATCTGCTCTTTCTGTTCTGCTGGATAGTGTGATGGTGCGACACATACCTCCAGATGTTCTTCGGGAAAAGGGACTTCAAACCCTACCATCTGGATAACATGTTTTCCCCATCCGGCTAATCCAAAGAAAGTATCTATTTGAGGATCTCGTTGGCAGAATGCCTGTTTCATCGATGGATCGAGCTTTCTTAGTACCTGCTCCAACTGGGCTTCATCGATGGAAATATTTCCTTTGAATACAATCTGTAGGCTGATGAGGTTTGAGGACTTATTAGGATTTGCGATTAGCGTTGTCGCTGTCGTATCTTCTTTCTTATCATTACGGCCAAAAAAACGAGATAAAAAGCTCATAAAAACTCCTTGTTTAAAGATTAAATCCTTTTACTACGTAGCTTGAAGTCTAATGATTACAATGCTTTTTATTATCTTGCGTATGAAAGAGTGAAGGTATACATGAGTCAATTAATGACAACCGATAAAGAGCATATTTGCCGCTTTTTGAATGCTCAGCATGTGCTCACGCTAGCGACCTGTTGGGAAGGCGAGATGTGGTGCGCTAACTGCTTTTATGCGTTTGATGAGGTGCGGATGGCGCTCTATTTTATGACTGAAACCCGCACGCGCCATGGTGGGATGCTGCTCAATAATCCTAAGGTTGCTGGCACCATCGCACACCAAACTAAAACCATTGCGCTGATTCGTGGCCTACAATTCTCTGGCGAGGCGGTTCAATTGCAAGGGGAAGAGGAACAGCGCGCGCGTAGTCTCTATTATCAACAGTTTCCGGCGGCGAGGCTCATGTCTGCGCCGGTGTGGCAGCTTTCGCTTCATCAGATCAAAATGACGGACAACAAACTGGGTTTTGCTAAGAAAATTCACTGGGAGAGGGATCCCGAATAAGAATAATCCAGCTTCATCGGTTTAGATGTCACAATACTTAGATATGTATCACTGAAACTTAATGTCTGAAGTTCATACCCTCTGCTTTTCTAGCGTTATACTCAAGAGAGGGAGGATAACGGATGAAAACTTTATTGTTAGGCGCGACCGGTTTGGTCGGAAGTGAACTACTCAAACTTCTAGAGCAAGATCCGGGCATCAGCAAGATATACCCCCCAGCGCGGAAGCCACTGCCGCCATCAGAAAAACTGGTGAATCCAGTTGCAGACGATCTCTGTGCCACGATGGCAACATGGACGACCCCGATCGATATCGCGTTTTGCTGTTTAGGCACCACGCGCAAAGATGCTGGCAGTGATGCTGCGTTTCGCTACGTTGATTATACGTTGGTCGTTGAATGTGGCTCTGTGGCGTTGAAAAATGGTTGTCAGCACTATGTGGTGGTGAGCGCGTTAGGTGCGAATCCACAGTCATCATTCCTTTATAGCCGCACTAAAGGGGAAATGGAAAAGGCACTAGAGCTACAGGCGTGGCAATTCTTAACGATTTTGCGTCCTTCGATGTTACAGGGAGGACGCTCAAAACCACGACTGTTAGAACAGATTTCGGAGCCTATCTTTAAGCTGCTACCTGAAAAGTGGAAGGCGGTTGAAGCCTCGGCCGTTGCCATGGCGATGCTGAAATCAGCGCGTAATCCACCACCGTATCGTTTGCAGATTATTGAATCCGAGCAGATTCAAAAATACGCGTAGTCATACCCGTCAGCTTTTGCGGTCAGCGTTAACCCATCTCTGGCCGCTTCAATCCCCTTGGGTAGCGCATTTTCCATCATCCATAAATCGAACTGATGACTAATATGTGTCAGCCATATTTTCTGGCAGCCAATCTCTTTCTGTAATTCAACCACCGTATTGAGGTCGTTATGATTTTTCGGAGTGAAAGCCCGCGGCTCATAGCTACAATCGATAATGATGATTTCCGGTGGCTGGTGGCGTAAGACGTTTAACGTGGACTCGGGTAATCCGGCAGTATCTGTCAGATAGGCAATGCGGCGATCGGGCGTTGCCAGAAGATAGCCAAATGTCAGCTTGGAGTGATTGAGCGGCAGAGGCGTCACCTGCAGCTCCTGTAAATAAAATGGCTCAAATGCGTTCAACCGATGGTTAAAATCAAGCATCCCCGGATGTTTGAATAAATCGTCGCAGCCCAGTTCATCTGGGGGGCCATAAACTGGAATGGCCGCCCCCATTCCCCAACGTAACGGAAATAATCCTTGGACGTGATCCATATGATAATGCGTCAGCAGAAATTGGCTAATTTGTGTAGGCGTGAAGCGTTCAGTGAGATCGTGTAAGCCGGCATCAAGCAGCGTGAGCGCGCCGTTATATTCCAGCATCGCGCTACAGGGTTTTCGTCGATAAGACGGTTGCTGCTGGGCTCGCAGGCAGGCTGCACATTCGCAGCCAAAGGCTGGAACCTGTTGTGCACCGCCGGTGCCTAAAAACGTCAGCTTGAGAGTGCTCATTGCTACAGCTCCGACAACGGCTTAACGAAACGGAAGTGGGTATGTAGATAGCCCTCACGCAGATAAAAACGGTGGGCGTCGTGGCGTGTCGAGCGGGTAGACAGCTCGATCTGCTCTGCACCTAATTCACAGGCGATATTCTCCGCCCAGCGCAATAGCGCTTTCCCAACACCAGCGCCGCGAGCCTGCGGTGAGATAACCAGTTCTTGAATTTCAGCAATCCAGTTCACATGGTGCAAATGGTATTGCAGATGGATACCGATAAAACCCAGTATCTCATGACCTCGCGTGGCTAAGGTGTAGTGCACATGTGAATTAGCCAAATTCATCGCATAGCCTTTGGCGAAGGCGACAGAATCAAATTCACACTGTTCCAGTTCGCAAATTAACCGGTAAACGGCGGCTTCATCTAACGCGGTGGCGGGGCGTAAAATAATGTCAGACATGAAAGAGCCTCTAATTTATGCTGAAACGGATACGGGCGTCGTTTCAACCATCAAGCGTAAAAAAGCCTGAACCGTGTGGGACAAGCCATCATTATTGTTCAAATAGTAGCAACCCGCGTTTTCAGCCAGCTGATAATCTCTCGCTCGCTGTAAACGTTGCTCAATTTGCTGAGGAGTTTCACGTCCTCGAGCCTGTAGCCGTTGACGGAGTATGTTAGGAGAAACTTGTAAGCAAACCGCCAGCATAGCGTTACCGTAGCGTTCACGTGCGAAAGGAAGATGGGCACGTGAGCCGTTCACCACCACGTTAATCCCCTGTGCCAACCACTGATCGATTTCGATTCCCAGTGCATAGTAGTGCTGGTTAGCCTGCCAGTTTAGCGCGAAAAGCCCTTGGCTCCGGCGTTGCATAAATTCGGTTTCACTCAGCTCAATATGGTTTTCAGAGCCTGCATTGCAGGCTCGAGTGATATAGCGATGCGCAACCAGCAGTGGGATGGTTTGCTGCTTGCGTAGCGCCTGCAGCAAACTGTCTTTACCCGATCCCGATGCGCCAACCAGATAAATTAATTTTCCCATCAGAATACCCGTATGCCTTCGCGCCAGACATGATTGACATGAACGTGCTCGCCATGACGCTGTGCTAACACCAGATCGGCTCTTTTGCCTTCAGCCAGTATGCCACGGTCGGATAACCCGAGGGCTTTGGCTGGGTTACGCGTCACTAAGGATATCGCTTGCGGCAGCGTAAACGCATTGCTGTCGCAGGCCGCTACGCTGAATGCGGCATCAAGCAGGCTTGCGGGGTAGTAGTCAGAAGAGAGGATATCCAGCACGCCCAATGAGGCGAGTTCGTGAGCGGCGACATTCCCAGAATGCGAGCCACCACGCACGATATTGGGGGCTCCCATCATGACCTGTAAACCGCGCTGGTGTGACGCATGCGCGGCTTCGGCGGTAGTCGGGAATTCGGCTATCACGCTGCCCAGTTTATGTGATTCGTCTGCGTGCGCCTCGGTGGCATCATCATGGCTGGCAAGTGCGATACCTCGTGAGCGACAAAGCTCTGCAATGGCATGTCGATTAGGCTGTGACCAACGCTCGGCGTTTTCCAACTGCTCGCGTTCATAGGTATCCATCTGCTCATCGCTGAGATGATATTTGCCTTGGAAATATTCGCGGTATTTTTGCGGATTGACGAACTGACGCTGGCCGGGGGAGTGATCCATCAGCGAAACCAGAGAGACGCCACGTTTCTCAATCAACTGTTGAAGCAGCGGCAACGTACTGTGATGCGGAAGTTCACAACGCAGGTGCAGACGATGCTCAGCACGATTCACTCCGCGTTGCTGGCTATCGATCACTGCGTTGATCATCTTTTCCAGATTGTCTAAACGGTCGCCGCCGTCGCGTACATCACCGAGCGCCACCGCATCGAGTACGGTAGTAATGCCGCTGGAAACCATTAATGCATCGTGGCTGCTCATGGCTGAATGCGCTGGCCAACTGACTTTGGGGCGTGGAGTAAAAAATTTATCGAGATTATCGGTGTGCAATTCAATTAGCCCAGGTAGAAGCCAGCCACCGTTGCCGTCTAGCGCTTCGGGTAAACGACTATCGCTGTCGGCAACGGTGCGGATCACGCCATCTTGAACCTCGATCGAACCCGTAATCACTTCGTTTTCCAGCACCAGTTTGACGTTATTAATGATCATGGTTTTGCTCCGCTATTCAGTCATCACATGCAGACGATCTGCTACGTGATTGCGTACGGCTTCATCGTGGAAAATACCCACAATGGCAGCCCCACGCGCTTTGGCTTCGTCAATCAGGCTTACAACAGCCGCGCTGTTGGTGGTGTCCAGCGATGCGGTGGGTTCATCAAGTAATAAAATGGGGTAATCGACGACAAATCCCCGCGCGATATTTACCCGCTGTTGTTCACCGCCGGAAAAGGTAGAGGGCGCTAAGTGCCACAGGCGTTCGGGGACGTTGAGGCGAGTTAACAGAGCGGCGGCTTTTTGCTCGCAGGCTTGGCGTTCAAAGCCAAGCTCCAGCATGGGCTGCATAACCACCTCTAAAGCGCTAATCCGCGGGATCACGCGTAGAAACTGGCTTACCCAGCCAATGGTTTTGCGGCGTACCGCAAGAATTTGTCGTGCCGGAGCCTGAACCATATCCAGCCATTCGCCTTGATGATTCACCCAGATGCTGCCCTCGTCAGGAAGATAATTGGCGTAGAGTGAACGCAATAGCGTTGATTTTCCGCTGCCTGAGTGGCCATGCAACACTACACATTCGCCAGAGTTAACCTCTAATGATGCGCCCACTAGCACTGGCAAATGGATGCTATTCTGATGATGCAACACGAAGGTTTTACTCAGGTTTTCAACGCGTAAGCGTGTCGTTGTGGTCATAATTTTCGCTCAGTTTTGTAAGACAGAAGAAACCAGCAGTTGGGTATAGGGATGGTGCGGATCGTCAAGCACACGATCTGTCAGACCACTTTCCACCACTTTTCCCTGCTTCATCACGAGAAGACGGTGTGCTAGCAGACGCGCAACGCCAAGATCGTGGGTGACGATCACCACCGCAAGTTGCAGATCCACCACCAGCGTGCGCAGGAGATCCAACAAACGAGCTTGAACAGAAACGTCGAGCCCGCCGGTGGGCTCGTCCATAAACACCACGCGTGGATGCGTCACTAGATTGCGTGCAATTTGCAGACGCTGCTGCATACCACCAGAAAAGGTGGTAGGTAGATCGTCGATGCGGGTTGCTGGGATCTCTACGTCTTCTAGCCAGCGCATCGCTTCCGCACGGATATTGCCGTAGTGCCGTTGTCCCACGGCCATCAGGCGCTCGCCGATATTGCCACCGGCTGATACGTGGGGGCGTAAACCATCGAGAGGATGTTGATGTACCACGCCCCATTCGGTACGTAACAGACGCCGGCGATCGCTTTCACTCATGGCATATAAATCGCGTACGCCTTGAGTACTTAGGTAACGAATGCTGCCTTGTTGTGGCGTGAGTCGGGCTGAGATCGCTTTAAGCAGCGTTGTTTTTCCTGAGCCTGATTCACCGACGATCCCCAGCACTTCTCCTGGATAGAGATCGAAGGTGACATCGCTAAAACCTTTGCCCGGCGCATAGAGATGAGTCAGGTTATTCACGGAAAGCAGCGGCAGGTCATTCTCTGGCGCGGAGAAAATCGAATCTGTGTTATTCATTGCGCATTGGCCTCATTGTGCTGGCGGCAGAAATCGGTATCCGAGCAAACGAACATGCGTGCGCCTTGATCGTCGAGGACCACTTCATCCAGATAGCTCTGCTTCGAGCCGCAGATTGCACAGGGTTGATCCCACTTCTGGACGCTAAAGGGATGATCGTCAAAGTCGAGACTTTCCACTTTGGTGAACGGGGGAACTGCATAGATCCTCTTTTCACGACCGGCACCAAATAGCTGTAGCGCTGGCATCATGTTCATCTTTGGATTATCAAATTTAGGGATCGGCGATGGAGCCATCACATAGCGGTTGTTCACTTTGACCGGATAGTCATAGGTAGTGGCGATATGTCCAAAGCGCGCAATATCCTCATACAATTTCACCTGCATCACGCCGTACTCTTCCAGAGCATGCATTTTGCGGGTTTCAGTTTCGCGAGGTTCGATAAAACGCAGCGGTTCAGGCATTGGCACTTGGTAAATGATGATTTGATCTTCACGCAGCGGCGTTTCAGGAATGCGATGGCGAGTTTGGATCAGCGTGGCGTCGGCGGTGGTTTCGGTCGTCTTCACGCCGGTGACGCGCTGGAAAAAGCGACGAATAGAAACCGCGTTGGTGGTGTCATCTGCACCTTGATCGATCACTTTTAGCGTATCTGACTCACCAATGACGCTGGCAGTTAGCTGGATCCCGCCGGTTCCCCAGCCGTAGGGCATTGGCATTTCGCGACCGCCAAAAGGAACCTGATAGCCGGGGATCGCGATCGCTTTAAGGATAGCGCGGCGGATCATGCGCTTGGTTTGTTCATCCAGATAACCAAAGTTATAGCCGGTTAGCACGTTAGTCATGTGCGTTCTCCTGACGGTCATTGAATTCCTGCTGCAAGCGATTGAGCAGCTCCAGTTCAGCTTGGAAATCAACGTAGTGAGGGAGTTTGAGATGTGAAACAAAGCCTGCGGCTTCCACGTTGTCGGCGTGAGCTAAAACAAACTCTTCATCCTGCGCAGGGCCTTTGACCTGTTCTTGGTAATCAGGAGCTTGAAGGGCGCGATCGACTAACGCCATCGCCATCGCTTTACGTTCGCTCATGCCAAATACCAGACCATAGCCGCGCGTGAAGTGTGGGGGAGTATCTTGTTCCGCGACAAAGCCGTTAACCATTTCACATTCGGTAAGCAACAGCTCACCCACGTCAACGGAAAATCCGAGTTCTTCTGGCGTAATGCTGAGCTTCACGAAGCCGCTACGAATCTCGCCGGCAAACGGGTGATTGCGCCCGTAACCGCGCTGGGTGGAATAGCCTAGCGCCAGTAGATACCCCTCATCGCCGCGCGCCAATTGCTGCAAGCGTGAGGCGCGTGAGCAGGGATAAACCGGCGGATTTCGGGTGATATCATCAGGTTCGTGGCCGTCATCGTGTTCTTCACGAGCCAGATTTTGCTGCGCCAACATGCTGAAAACATGTGGGCAGGGAATTTCTTCTGCTTCGGAAACTTGTTCTATGTTAGGCATTTCGCCGTTTGCCAGCAGCGTAAAATCCAGCAGGCGATGGGTATAGTCATAGGTTGGGCCCAACACCTGCCCACCGGGTAAATCTTTGTACACCGCAGAAATTCTTCGTTCTAGCCGCATCTCACCCGTATCCAGCGCGTTGCTGATCGCCAAACGAGGTAGCGTGGTGCGATAGGCTCGTAGTAAAAAGATCGCCTCAACCAGATCGCCGCTGGCCTGTTTGATCGCCAACGCCGCCAGTTGTCTGTCGTAGATCCCGCCTTCGGTCATCACCCGATCGACCGCCAAAGCCAATTGCTGCTCGATTTGATCGACGTTGAGTTCGTCAAACTGCGTTGATCCGCGACGCTTCTGTTCTTGCAAACGGTGGGCCGCTGCAATGGCTTTTTCTCCCCCTTTAACGGCTACGTACATCGAACACCTCCACATGAGTCGTGCGTGGTATGGCAAGCAGACGTTCTCCACAGGTAAAGATAAAATCGCAGCCTAGCGGGAAAGCGTGTAAACGTTCGGTTAATGCGTTGAGTACAACGTCTGAAATCTGCGGTGCAATCATGCGCTCTTCAAGAATTCCGGGACCGGTCAGGCGTAGCATGTGGCCGCCGCTAAGGCTTTTCACCTCAACAATCACCGTGGCGCTGGCTTCCGGTGAGACATCTTCTCCCTGTGCGAAATCATTGAGTTGCTTAGCGCGTACCTGATCATTCACAACGGTAAAGGTGGCCTGTGATGGTTCGGTGGCGAGCACTGCTCCGGTATGAAAACGCAGATTCTGGCAGGCAGTTTCCGAGCATAATTCAGGCGCTAACCATACCGGTGTATCTTGGTCGCTTAGGGTGAGCAATACGCTGGTGGTTGCACTGTTCAACGGCTGCCAGCCCTCTGGCGTGTTATTCAAACTCACTATGACACCGGGCTCGCTCATGGCTTTGAGCAGGCGGCGAAAATGGTGTTGTGCATCCTGCACAGGTAAGGTAAAGGCGGTCATCAACGTCATTAGTTATCTCCGCGAACCAGAGTGAAGAAATCTACTCGGCTGGCTGCAATTTCTTGAGCGCGCTGCTGGTGTCGTTCTTGTTGCAGCGCGGCGAGGGGATTAATCAGGTTTTCCAACAGATGTGGCGCGTGCTCCCGCTTTTGCAGTAGGGCGTCAATCAACGCGCAACGTTCGGCGTGTAACTTATCGCGCCCCAATAGATAGCTATAACCGTAGGTACCACACTCCAACTGGATAACCGCACGGGTCAGCGTGGCATCACCAAGGAAAAATCGCTGGCCGCGGGCTCCCGCGCGAGCCTGAATCTGAACCAACCCGGTTTCTGCTGAGCGGATATTTTTCCATTCCACGTGGGGAAAGTGCATGACATCCCACAATGGATTTAGGTCGTCCGGTTGGCTGTGCGCTAGAGTCGCCATCCAGCGCTGGCGTTCAGCAAGGGAGAAATGTGCATGAGTGTGTGAGGCGTCCATCTAGTGCTCCATAGTCAGTTCAATCATGTCGGCGCGCGTCAGGCTGACGGAGTATTCCGCCGGCTGAGACTGGCCTTCACGGTGATTCAAGGTACGCACACACATCAGCGGTGCATGGGTGGCAATTTCTAATAATCGGCTCTCTTTGGCCTGAGCTCGGCGAGCGCTGATGCGGGTTTGTGTTCGGCTAAGTTCACAGCCAAGATGTTGTTGAATGTAGTCGTGCAGCGATCCGCTGGTAAATTGTTGCAGCGCGCCCCACCAAGTGAGATCTGGCAGGAAGTGGTCGATAACGCATACCGGCACGCCGTTGACACGGCGCAGGGTGCGTAGATGGATCACCTGCTGCCCCTCTTCCATACCTAATGCATCGGCGATGTGGCTAACCGTTGGACGCAATACGGAAATCAAACGTTCGCTGGTGGGATGGCTTCCTTGCTCCAGTAAGTTCTGGCTAAAGCGCGCCTGTGAATGCAGCGGGTAGTCAAAAGGACGCATCAGAACTAAAACACCGACGCCCTGACGGCGTTGTACCCAGCCACGTACCACTAATTCGTCGATAGCGCGGCGTAGGGTGTGGCGATTAACGTCATAATGTTCGGCCAATTGATGTTCGGCTGGGAGATAGTCACCACACTGATAGTTCTGGCGTAGTTCAAGCTCCAACAGGGCGGCAATTTCCTGATAACGCGTTGGATAGCTGGTCGGATGTCTAGATAAGTGCATACAAACAAAGCCTCTTAATCAGATGAAGTGCTTGCGTAGACGTTGAGACATGAAATCCAGCAGGCTGACGGTGACGATGATGAACACCATCAGCGCGCAGGTTTGCTGAAATTGAAATCCGCGGATCGCTTCCCACAGCGTGACGCCGATGCCGCCGGCACCCACCATTCCCACCACGGTGGCGGAGCGGACGTTAGATTCAAATCGGTAGAGTGAATAAGAGATCCACAGCGGCATGACCTGTGGCAGTACGCCGTAAATAATTTCTTCCAACTTGTTGGCACCGGTGGCTTTTACACCTTCGATTGGGCCAGGTTCGATGGCCTCTACCGCTTCGGAAAACAGTTTTGCCAAGACGCCAGTGGTATGGATAAACAGTGCCAGTACGCCGGCGAATGGGCCAAGACCTACCGCAACCACAAACAGCATGGCGAACACCATTTCGTTAATCGCGCGGCAGGCATCCATCAGACGACGGGTCGGTTGATAGATCCACCACGGCACAAGGTTTTCAGCACTCATCAGGCCGAGTGGAATTGAAAGCACAATAGACAGGGCTGTGCCCCAGACGGCGATTTGCAGCGTAACCAGCATTTCACCAAGATATTGCTGCCACTGGCTAAAATCGGGAGGGAAGAAATCAGCGGCAAAGGTGGCCATGTTTCCTGCATCACGAAATAGGGTCAGCGGAGCCATTTCTGCACCGTGCCAAGACCAAGCCAGTACCGCAATTAGAATTGCCCAAGTGAACAGGCTAAACCAACTTCGTTTTTGCTCCGGCACTGCTGGCGCGGTGGATTGAGTGGTTTGCATTTGTTTCTCCAATTCGGTGATGTGTGAGCTTTCATCCGTCTTGCAGCCTCTATCGAGAGGCTGCTATAAGGATTTACGCCTCATCACTGAGTCGCTGTTTTCAAACTATTCATCGCGTTAAGTGCAGAACTTAGGCGATCGAGATCGTCCATTTGAGCCTGTAGCGCTGCGGTTTTTGTCGCTTTGTCCGCAGGACTTAACCCTTCGTTGGCTTTGATCGTCTGGCTCTGTTTAAACAGTGAAAGCTGACGGATAGGGACGAGCTGTAGGTCGCTAGAGGGACGGAACGGTGCCCAGCTCAGGCCCTTTAATACCTGCTGTTCTTCGGGGGTTTTGCCGTAGTTCATAAAGAAGCCATAGATCTTTTGTTTAGTCTCTTCAGGGAGATTTTTGCGCCACACGATCGGGTCGCCCGGAATCAGAGGGGATTTCCAGATCACCTTCAGATCTTTGAATTTTTCAGGTGCGGTGATCTTCAGACGATCGAGGTTTTCAGTGTTATTGGTTGCGACGTCGACCTGCTTATTGGCGACGGCTAAGGCGTTGGTTTCATGATTGGCGTTGACGGTACGTTTGAAGTCGCTGGCGGCAGTGTTGTTTTTGGCAAAAACGTAGTAACCGGGGACCAAATAACCGGAAGTGGAATTAGGATCGCCGTTGCCGAAGGTCAGATCTTTCTTCTTGGCGAGCATTTCTTGAACGTTGTTGATTGGGCTATCTTTGTTAACGATTAATACGCTCCAGTAGCCTGGGGAACCGTCTGCTGCCACGGTTTGGGCAAAGACCTGACCGTTGGCGCGATCCACTGCTTCCATTGCCGATAGGTTGCCATACCAAGCAATATCAACCTTGTTGAAACGCATTCCTTGGATAATGCCTGCGTAGTCCGGTGCGAAGAAAGCATTCACCTTCACGCCCAGCGTTTTCTCCATATCCTTCAGGAATGGATCCCACTGGGGTTTTAGGTTTTGTTGTGATTCTGTAGAGATGATGCCGAAGTTTAATGCTGGAGCCTGATCGTCTGCGTGTGCAGTGCCGAAAAGAGTACAGACGCTGAAGGCCAGTGCGGCTACGGTTTTGCAAGCTACCTTGTAAGTCATGACAACTCCATATGAAGTTTGGTAAAGGTTGTTATTTAGGCCGCAACGGCTTCGGCTTCTGGATTCGGTACGTCAACGCGGTTAACACCACGGTAGAGATGTTCGATTTGTTCACGCTGTAGATGGGCGCTTGCACCGTCGTAGAACACATGACCCTGACGTAACGCAATCACGCGTTCGCAATAGCGCAGTGCGTAATCAACCTGATGCAGAGTCACCACTACGGTGATGCCATCTTTTTGATTAATATCCAGTAGGGTTTCCATCACGATGCGGGCTGATTCTGGATCGAGCGAGGCAATGGGTTCGTCGGCAAGAATGACTTTGGCTTTTTGCATCAAGGCTCGGGCGATCGCCACGCGTTGCTGCTGTCCGCCAGAGAGTGTGGACACTCGCTGTTGGGCAAATGACGCCATGCCTACGCGGGTAAGTGCCTGCATCGCTTGCTGTTTTTGTTCTTGGGTAAACCAGCCGCAGCAGGTACGCCAAAACGGCGTAGCGCCTAATGCACCGATCAACACGTTTTCCATAACGGTAAGACGGTTAACCAAATTGAACTGCTGGAAGATATAGCCGATATGGCTACGGCTGCTGCGGATGTCTGAGGCTAGGCGTCCCTGTTTTTGAATGGTTCGTCCGAGTAATTCGATGTGGGAGTCGTCGCGACGGTCTCCGGTGATAAGGCCACTCAAATGGCGCAATAAGGTTGATTTTCCTGAGCCAGAGGGGCCAAGCAAAGCGACCATCTGGCCTTGCTGAACTTCTAAACCAACGCTGTGAAGCGCCTGCTGACCTGCAAACGTCTTGCTTAGATTCGTGACGCGGATGATCGGTGACATGGCGTAACCCCCATTTGTGGGTTGGTCGAAATTAAGTTGCGCTCATGGTGCCGATCGAAAATGACAGAATGGTTATTTATATGTTGCAGAAATATGAATAGTTAAAGGCGGTCAGATGACAGGAATGAATAGATGAGAGGCTACAGGGCGATGGATGCAGGCTAACCGTGGCTTAAATCGAAGATATCCGTCGGTACCGGTATCTTCGAAGAGAGTGCCACTGGTGAACCATTGAAGGATGGCTTTTTTATATCCGAGTTTTTAGCGTAGTTTATGGATCACTTGATTGCTGCTACCGCGCCAGATCAGCATCGGATCTTTGAGGTCCTGAACGAATTTTCCATCGACCAGAACGTTGATCAGATCAACCACTTCTTGTTGAGCGGCGTTGAGCTCGTCTAGCTTATAGCCAGTCCAGACCCAAATGTCTTTGCCTTCACATTCGGCACGCACGCGTTGTACGAGCTTAAGTATAAAAGGCACATTTTGTGGATGCAGTGGATCGCCGCCGGAAAGGGATAATCCTTGGCGGCGAATACGGGTATCGTTCAGATCGTTGATGATCTGATCTTCCATTTCTTGGGTAAACGGTAGGCCTGAATTCAAACGCCATGTGCTTTTGTTGTAGCAACCAGGACATTCATGCACGCAACCAGAAACAAACAGCGTGCAGCGCGTACCCGGCCCGTTGACGACATCGACGGGGTAATATTGATGGAAATTCATTGAAGGTTTGCCCATTAGGCTATGTTACTTGCCGCTTATGGATTCGGGCTGCGCTGACTTTCTTGCAAAGAATCGGTTCATGTACGTGCATGCTCCGGATCTTCTGCGCAGGCCGCATTCAAATTGGCGGAGACAATAACGCTGACTGAACAAGCCCAAAACAGAACTTGTTCAGCCAGTTCGCGATATTAACCAATCTGTCCGTTATTCAAATGCTTAACGCGACGTTTAACTTCTTCCTGCTTACCAGCGTTGAACGGACGAGCATCCGGGCTACCAAGATAGCCACATACGCGGCGGATCACTGAGACTTTGGCCGAGTCGTGATTGCCACATTTCGGGCAGGTGAAGCCTTTACTGGTACATTCGAACTCGCCGGTGAAACCGCATTCGTAGCATTCGTCAATTGGCGTATTGGTGCCGTAGTACGGCACTCGACTGTAGCTATAGTCCCATACGTCTTCCAGCGCTTTCAGATTGTGCTGTAAGTTTGGATATTCGCCGTAGCAAATGAAACCCCCGCTCGCCAATGGCGGGTAAGGTGCTTCGAAATCCAATTTGTCGTACGGATTAACTTTTTTCTCAACGTCCAAGTGGAAGCTGTTGGTGTAATAGCCTTTGTCGGTGACGCCCGGTACTACGCCGAATTCAGCGGTATCTAAGCGGCAGAAGCGGTCACATAGGTTTTCGCTCGGCGTGCTGTACAGGCTGAAACCGTAGCCGGTTTCTTCTTTCCAGCTGTCTGTCGCCTGCTGCAAACGGGCAACAATGGCAACGGCTTTTGCACGCAGCGCTTCGTCATCGAATACGTGAGTCTGGTTGCCAAACAGCGCATTGATAGTTTCATGAATACCGATGTAGCCCAGTGAAATAGAGGCGCGGCCATTCTTGAAGATATCAGCGATGTTATCGTCGGCTTTCAGACGCACGCCACATGCACCTTCCATATACAAAATAGGGGCAACGCGGGCTTTAATGCCTTCCAAACGCGCGATACGCGTCATTAAAGCTTTCTTAGAAAGTTCTAAACGTTCGTCCAGAAGTTTCCAGAATGCGGCTTCGTCACCTTTAGCTTCTAATGCAATGCGCGGCAGGTTTAGGCTAATGACACCGAGGTTATTACGACCTTCATGGATCATCTCACCGTTTTCTTCATACACGCCGAGGAAGCTGCGGCAGCCCATCGGGGTTTTGAAGGAGCCGGTCACTTTAACAACTTGATCGTAGTTAAGAATATCGGGGTACATACGCTTGCTTGCGCACTCTAATGCCAACTGTTTGATGTCGTAGTTAGCATCGCCAAACTTGTGGTTTAGGCCATCGCGGATGGCAAACACCAGTTTAGGGAAGACGGCTGTTTTGCGATTTTTGCCCAAGCCCGCGATACGGTTTTTTAGGATCGACTGTTGAATCAAGCGTGATTCCCAGCTGGTTCCCAGACCAAAGCCAAAGGTAACAAATGGCGTTTGACCGTTAGCGGTATGCAATGTGTTGACTTCATATTCCAGCGATTGGAATGCGTCGTAGCACTCTTTTTCCGTACGTGTTTTTGCATAGCCGTCGGCGTCAGGGATGTTCCACTCTGCGGCGGTCTGACGATGCTTTTCAAAGCTGGCGGTCACAAACGGCGCTAGAACTTCGTCAATTCGATTAATGGTAGTGCCGCCATAAATATGGCTGGCAACCTGCGCGATGATTTGCGCGGTCACGGCGGTAGCAGTGGAGATGGATTTAGGGCGCTCAATTTCAGCGTTCCCCATCTTGAAGCCGTTGGTCAGCATGCCTTTAAGGTCAATCAGCATGCAGTTGAACATAGGGAAGAACGGAGAGTAATCCAGATCGTGGTAGTGAATTTCACCACGCTCATGCGCTAGCACAACGTCACGAGGCAAAATATGCTGCGTCGCATAGTGCTTAGCCACAATACCCGCTAATAGATCGCGTTGGGTTGGGATAACTTTACTGTCTTTGTTGGCGTTTTCGTTGAGCAAAGCCGCATTGCTTTGTTCGACCAGGCCACGGATTTCCTGATTAAGACGGCCGCGTTGTTCACGAGAGACGTCACGGTCATGACGATACTCAATGTATGCGCGCGCAAGCTGCTTATAGTTGCCTGCCATCAGTTGGTTTTCTACGGCGTTTTGAATCACATGGATATCAACACGTTCGAGATCCGCCATCTGCATAGCGACTACGCGGGCGACGGTTGCACAATAGTCGGTATCATCAACGCCTGCCGCTTGGGCAGCGCGCACCACAGCTTCTTTGATTCGCTGTTCGTCAAAAGGTACCTGACAACCGTCCCGTTTAATCACTATAGGTTTCACCGCTTCGCTCCTTTTACCCGGTTCATGTGTTATCCACAGCCGAAATCCGCATGCTATAAGGCCTGGCGGACTTTTGTGGATGCTTTGTGGATAACTACTACATATGGGTGCTATCTAATGTGTTGGACACTATATATGGTATTTGTTTTTTGTGAAAGCACAGTAGTTTGACTTAGCGCAAAGATTTTTATATTCGGTAGAAACGTTATACAAACCGAGAGCGAGGTCGATTTTCTCAATGTAAACGAGGTTGTTTGCAGGTGGTACTTAGGTGGTTAATGAGGTGTGATGTGGCTGTAGAATACAATAGGATTTGTATGGGTTTTAGGACTCTTTCATTCGTCGATATGACTCTCTTATCATTTTACAAGAGAGCCACATGTCAGTTCAAATTACACCGGCAGGTCAATGACCAGTGCACGCAGTGGAGTGACGGCGGTGAGGGTTAGGTTTTCTTCATCATTGATAAAGGCACCGTCGCCGCAGGCCAGCAATTCGGTGCTATCTTGCGTTTTGTAGCTCCCATGAATCGATTGCACATAGGCGCGCGATCCGTGCAACGGTAACGTGTGTTTTTCGCCTGGTTTAAGATCCAAATGATGGATCCACACTTGCTGGCGTAGCTGTAGACTGCCGTTGTCGCCTTCGGGCGAGGCGAGTAATCGGTAAGGTTCTTCAGTCAGCGTTAGGCGCTGAATCTCATCATTTTCTCTTTCAGGACAGACATTCAGCCATAGCTGCATTCGCGTTAGCGGTTTATCGCTGTTGAGGTTGTGTTCGCTGTAGCTAATGTTTCCCTGTGTCGCCAGCAAAACGACGTCGCCTGTATGCGCTTGGGTATGGCTGCCCTCGCTGTCACGATACTCAACGTCACCATCAAGAATGATATTTAACACGTCGACGCGTGGAAAGGTACGCGGCTGGAGTGACGCGCCGGGGGCGAGCACATCTTGATTGAGAACGCGCAGCGATGCATATCCCATCAGTTTGGGATCAAAATAGTGGCCGAATGAGAATGTATAGCGGGACTTGAGCCAACCATAGTCAGCGTGTCCACAGTTTTGGGCTTTTCGTTGTGTAATCATGGCGCTCAAGGCTCTTAATTATGGATATAACCATGGTAAGCGTCTGGACGTAAGATTGTTAGCCAGTTAATCTGGTCGGTATATTCAAATTTCCTGAATAGAAGGATGCTATGAGTAAAGATCGCGCGCTGACATTGGAAGCACTGCGGGTCATGGATGCCATCGATCGTCGTGGAAGTTTTGCTGCGGCGGCAGACGAGTTAGGCAGAGTCCCTTCAGCCTTAAGCTATACCATGCAGAAGCTGGAAGAAGAGTTGGACGTGGTGCTATTCGACCGCTCTGGGCATCGAACCAAATTTACCAATGTAGGCCGTATGTTGCTCGAGCGTGGGCGCATTCTACTCGAAGCGGCAGATAAACTGACTACGGATGCAGAGGCTCTGTCCCGTGGTTGGGAAACGCATATTACCGTAGTGTGCGAAGCCTTAGTGCCAGCGACCCAGCTATTCCCTTTGGTGGATAAACTGGCGAAGAAAGCCAATACTCAGCTGTCATTGATGACGGAAGTGTTAGCCGGTGCATGGGAACGTTTAGAGCAAGGAAGAGCAGACATCGTGATTGCGCCAGATATGCACTTCCGCTCATCCTCGGAAATTAACGTGCGCAAACTGTATAAAATCATGAGCGTTTACGTGGCGGCTCCAGAGCATCCTATCCATCTGGAGCCAGAACCGTTGTCAGACGCTGTTCGGGTGAAATATCGGGGTATTGCCGTGGCGGATACCGCCCGTGAGCGTCCGGTTCTCACGGTTCAACTACTTGATAAACAACAGCGCTTAACCGTAAGTACTATTGCGGATAAACGCCAAGCGCTGATCGATGGTTTAGGGGTGGCCACCATGCCGTATCCGCTGGTGGAGCAAGATATCGCGGAAGGACGTCTACGCGTAGTGAGCGCGGAATATAGCCATGAAACTGACATTATTATGGCGTGGCGTCGTGACAGTATGGGTGAGGCCAAGTCTTGGCTGCTGCGTGAGATCCCTAAACTATTGAGCCGCTGATCCTTCAGCAAATTTTTTGAGGAGTGAGCATGGATCGTCGCCGTGCGCTATGGCTAATGCACGGTGCTACCGTGCTATTCGGTATTTCAGGTATTTTCGGCAAGCTGATTGCCAGCAGTGCCGCCGTCTTGGTATTTGGCCGCGCGATTTTTGCGTTGGCCGCCATGTCATTGTTATTAATGAAGCTTAAACGTTTACCGTGGCGCGATCTCGACTTGCGCAGCGTGGGACGCCTGTGCGCCTGCGGTGCGCTACTGTGCGCACACTGGGTCACGTTCTTCATTGCGGTTAAAGTCGGCGGCGTCGCAGTGGGAACACTCGGCTTTGCCTGTTTCCCTGCGTTTGTCGCCATTCTGGAAGGGCTGCTATACCGAGAGAAATTGTCGTCGTCGGAGTATGTTTTAATACTGTTGGTGACGATAGGGTTAGTGTTGGTGACGCCAAGCTTTAACTTTGAAAACAGTGCGACCGAAGGTCTGCTGTGGGGCGTTCTATCTGGTTTAATTTATGCGATCCTCGCGTTAGCAAATCGCCACTCAGCGGCCAGCGTCAACGGTACACAGGTTTGCTGGTGGCAAAATCTGGCTGTGATCGTGTTGTTGTTACCTTTCACTTACCATGAGCTGCCTCAGGTCAGTGCTATGGATTGGGTGTGGATTGCCTGTCTTGGCTTGATTTGCACGGGGCTTGCATACAGCCTATTTATTAGCAGCTTACAGGCATTAAAAGCGCGTATGGCGGCGATGATTATTGCGTTAGAGCCGGTGTATGCGATTCTGATCGCGTGGGCGCTATTTCATGAAGTACCCAGTTTACGGATGGTTTCTGGCGGGTTGCTGATTATTTTGGCCGTAGCATGGTCTGCGCGACGTAAAAGCTAACCTGAGTGAATGACCGCTCCCGTAGATAGGGAGCGG
>OATP01000537.1_pt1 | contig 21433 bp, 18 predicted proteins | sample 1495041 | NCBI WGS metagenome assembly OATP01 (sample SAMEA2579972, study PRJEB22360) | human gut metagenome | biome: human gut; feature: human-associated habitat; material: faeces | place: Denmark | collected 2008/2010 | reverse complement strand
TGCACAAGAGTTAATCAGGCGCATAATCAGGGGAAGTCCCTTCCATTCGTTAAGGCTGTTTTTTGTACTGAGGTTTATTGCAGACGTGCAGAATCCCCGCCAGCTAAGGCGGTAGTAGGCGGGGATCAGGCAAAGGTTAGGGAGTAGTATTCCTGTTTGCGCTGGCGAGCCACTTCACGCTTCGCTTTCATCCTGGCTAACCCGGCAGCGGCCTTACGCGTCCAGTTCTCAACCTTGATAGCGATTAACCGGACATCCCCGGAGGATATGATTTCTTCCGGGTTGGCCTTAAGCGGGGTTTGAGGGCCAATGATGTAAAAAACCACGCTAAGGAGGTAATTCATTGTTTAAATTGAGATTTAACGGCCTCAATTCCCCCTTCATAATATCCTCCGGTAGTGTGAACGTATAATGTCCCAGCATGTTGATATGACCATGCATCAGAGGCGAAAGCCGCGCGATATGTTCATCTTCTGGCCCTTCCCCAGTGCTACGCAGGTGCGACAAGGCTTCCTGCATATAAAGCGTATTCCACAGCACCACTGCGTTTGTCACCAGACCCAGCGCACCCAACTGATCTTCCTGCCCCTCGCGGTAACGTTTTCTGATCTCACCACGCTGACCGTAGCAAATGGCTCTTGCCACGGCATGGCGACCTTCGCCCCGGTTAAGCTGTGTTAGGATCCTGCGGCGATAGTCCTCATCATCAATATAGTTGAGAAGATACAGTGTCTTGTTAACTCTTCCGACCTCCATTATTGCCTGAGCAAGCCCTGACGGTCGGGTACTTCTCAATAGCGATCGAATGAGTTCTGACGCATGAATTGTGCCCAGCTTCAGCGAACCTGCAACCCGCATCATCTCATCCCAGTGGCTTTCGATTTTAGAAAGGTCAACACAACCCCGAGCCAGTTCGTCCAACGCCCCGTAATTCGCTGCTTTGTCAGCCCGCCAGAACACCGCCTCACCAGCATCCGCCAGACGAGGTGAAAATTGGTATCCCAGTAGCCAGAACAAGCCAAAGATAATGTCACTGGTACCTGCTGTGTCCGTCATGATTTCAACCGGGTTTAGTCCCGTTTGTTGCTCAAGTAGTCCCTCCAGCACAAAAATGGAATCCCGCAGCGTTCCAGGGATCACTATGCCATGAAAACCCGAATATTGGTCAGAGACAAAGTTGTACCAGGTAATGCCACGCCCTGAACCAAAGTATTTTCTGTTGGGGCCAGAATTCACCGTTTTCACTGGTGTGACAAAACGCATACCATCAGCGGAGGCCACCTCACCGCCACCCCAGTATCCTGCCAACGCTAACGAGGACTGAAAATCAACCAGCCGCGCATTGGCGCTGACCAGCGTTTCTGCTCGGATGTAGTTCTGTTTCACCCAGCTCAGGCGATGGCGGGTCAGTGCAGGGATATTGTGCTTGATCAGCGGCTCATGTCCGATATTGCAGGCCTCAGCCAGCATCACCGCACACAGGCTTATATGCAGATCCTGCGCGCGGGCACCTGACTCGCTGACATGGCTGAATTCACGGGTGAAACCCGTTCTGGCGTCAATCTCAAGCAACAGTTCTGTCAGGTCAACGGGTGGGAGCAATTGTCTGACTCGGCTGCTCAGTCGTATCAGCGCCGGTGGCTCATCCAATTTATCCAGGCTGCTGATGGTCAGCGAAGGATGTTTACCTTCATTGCAGATGTCTACGGCGGTATTGCGGTCAAAACGTGATGCCACCGTTTTCCAGGTTTCATCCAACCGTGCTGCCAATTGCACCGATGCTTTACTGCCATTGGTGGGGTGACCCAATGCCCGGCACACTGGAACCCGCTGCGCCTGCCATTCCTCCCCCTGAAGAAGTTTTTGGCGCGGATCACCCCAACGATCGCTGTTTTCCAACCAGATGTCACGACGGCGTAGCGCATCCTGAAGTCGCTCCAGCAGACACAACGAGTAACCCGCTCGCTGTATCCGACCTTCAGCATCGTACACCAGGCGTTTCCAAGGGCCTGAAATGATATGCTCAGGTGCATCGTCCAGGATCCGTTTTTTCGAGCCGTTTAGCTCTGCCAGGTAATGGATGGCCGCGAGGGTATGTTCACCGTCTGGGGCCGCCCGGAAGTGCAGATCGCGCAGTAGTGCGGGCAAAAAACGCCTTACCCGTCCGTACTGCTCCACCATTTCATCCTGAAAGTTTGTATCCTGGGGGCGGGCCAGTTCATTCACTTTTTCCACTGACTCTGCCAGTCTGGCGACAGGTACACTGCTGAATATGGTCTTTCGCAGCAAATCATCACCAGTATCTTCATCAAGTAAAAGTGCACATGCCCGCGCCAGCAACAACGCCGCACGGTCAAGATCCTTGAGCGTCCTAAGTCGCTTTTTCTGCCCGGTTTTCTTCGCCTCCCTGGTAATATTGAGGATCAGCATATCCAGCACGTCAACGGCCTCGTCCAGCGCCGAGATTTCTTGCGCTTTCACGAACGCGGTAAGGATAGCCAGCCGCCGTTCTTCTGGCATTCTGCTGATATATTTCACCGATGCCATTCCGGCATAGCGTGCCAGGTTGCGGAGCTGTATGGCAGGCAGCCCAGTGAAATTCAGGCAGGAAAATTCCAGGCTGCGCAGGCGAGTGTAACGTTCAAGTGCTTCAGTGAATGCGGGGCCTCTGATAGTGACAGGGCCTCTTTTTAGGTGCTCCATCACTGAGAGTCGCTGTCCTTCGGGGATTTCAAGTAACCCAGCCAGTTGTGCGGCCTGCCAACGGTTTGGCAGCGCGGCCAATTTTCGCCATAAGCGGCGGGTCGCACGCTCACGGATTTCACCAATGACCCTCGTAAGGGTGGATGCGGCTGGCAACAACACTTTATTTTGAAGCAACCACGCGGTGGCAAAATCGAACATCAGTCCGGGGCGTTCATTACTGAGCCATGCACGAGTATACAGCAATCGCTTCAGTCTGAACGACCACGGGAAATCACCGAAATCATGATAGCTGTAGTGCTGCCTGATAAGCCCGTGGTGCTCCCAACGTGTATTTTCCCTTTGAGCATAGCGGGAGATGATCTCTGGATAGCGGATGTTAAGTTGCCTTGCGACATAAAACTGGACACCGGGCGGTATTTGCATGAGATCGGGCAAGAAGGTTCCCAGAAAGCGGGCGGTTGTGAGTTGAAGGGCAATCCCCAACCGGTTATGCCTGCCCCTACGTAGGTTGATGAAAGTAAGGTCTCGCTCATCAAGATGAAAATACCGTGCCAGTTGGATCTCGTTTGGCTCTGCGGCATAACGCCCGTAGTTCTGTGTCTGTTTGTCGGTCAGAAAATCAGCAGCCATCACGCATCCTTTCATTATTTATTGATCCGTATTATTTTGGCGGTATCAGATATTATAAATTTTGAGACCAATGAAAACTGCCCTAAACATGAGTATCAAAAATCGTGATTTATGCCTTATGATACTACGCAGTATCAATATCGATTTATGAGACCAAAATGGCATTATTAGGGTATGCAAGAGTATCAACCAGCCATCAGAAACTGACGAGCCAGGTTACTGAGCTCAACACAGCGGGAGTGAGGGATGATCGAGTGTTTACTGACATGATGTCGGGAGCAACTGATGAGCGCGAAGGGCTACAGCGACTCCTTGCCAGAGCGGAGAAAGATGACATTATTCTCTGTACAAAAATGGATCGTCTTGGACGTAATACCGCAGATATGATTCGCATCGTGGATACTTGCTATAAAAAAGGCATCGCTATTCGCTTTCTTGAGAACGGCCTTAGTACTGAAGGCACTATGGGAAAAATGGTCATCCAGATACTAGCTGCTGTTGCCGAAGCGGAACGTGAAAGGATCTTGGAACGAACTAACGATGGACGGCAGGCAGCTATGATTAAGGGCGTCAAATTCGGAAGAAAACCTCATAGAAAGGCTGAATTAGCTAATGAATTGATCAATAAGGACGTACAAGTAAAAGAGGTAATGGAAAAAACGGGTATATCACGGGCGACGTATTTTAGGCTGAAAAGAAAAACGGTTACTAACAATATTAATCTTTCCAATAATAAATAAGAAAGATGAGCATTCTTAAAAACCTGAACGGCTTCTATTTAGCAAAATTTAAACTCGAAAAAAGGATGTATTCAAATTGAGTCAATATTTAAAGCTTGGCGATGACCAGTCTCCGGTTCAGTTGGACCCACACAGCGAAGTTGGTGCATTTAAAGTCGTTGGACACTGCGCATGGGCAAAACCAGAAGATAAAATCACTCCTGACTTTTTGCGTTCAAGAGTAGAACCTTGGTTAACTGCACTTTTTCAGTCTGAACACTTAAATATACTTATTGGCGCCGGCCTTAGTTCGGCTATCCAAGAGTCAGCGACCGGCACCAAACCTCAAGGTATGGGATGGATTAAAGATCTCAAAGTTTGTAAGGCTGAAATAGACAGTTATGTAGCTAAAACAGCAGACGCCTCAGGAAGGGGAAAGGGTAATATTGAAGATCAGATTCGTTCAATTAATGAGTTGATTAAAGGACTAGAGATTTTAACGGTACAAAACCTACCGGTTCCACCATCTCCACCAGGTGCTCCCTCATATCGAAATTTAAAAAGTGAGTTAGTAGAGTTAAATAATGAGCTAACAAGGTGTCTGAAATTATTTTCAGACTCAGTTAGTTATGGTGAAAAATTAATTCGTGATGCAAACAACGATTTAAAAACAGAAACATTTAATTATTTAGTAAGTTTTTTGATGAGTTTTTCAAGTCGAACAGCAACTAGGGATCGATTACATATTTTTACGACAAATTACGACAGGATAATTGAAACGGGCGCTGAAATAGCAGGTCTTCGTTTAATTGACAGATTTGTCGGTACTATAGCACCAATTTTTAGATCTTCTCGGTTAGAAGTGGATTATCATTACAACCCACCAGGGATTCGGGGTGAACCAAGATATTTGGAGGGTGTGGCGCGATTTACTAAATTACATGGTTCATTGGACTGGTATGCTACTGAAGGGGCTATAAGGCGTTTTGGATTGCCATTTGGAGCCAGTTCGGTTGAACCCTTTTTACAGGTGGAAACTACCGGAACTGCAAATTATCAACAATTAATGATTTATCCAAATTCAGTTAAAGACCGTGAAACATCTGAATATCCTTATGTTGAGCTATTTAGGGATTTAGCATCTGCAACATGTCGTCCTAATAGCACCTTGGTAACATATGGTTATAGTTTTGGCGATGAGCATATAAATCGGGTTATTATTGACATGTTGACAATACCCTCAACGCATATAGTAATAATTGCATACGGTGATCCACTTGGTAGAATCATGCGTTTTATAAACGATAGTGGAAGAAAAGCTCAAATATCTTTATTGCTTGGTGATCACTTTGGAGATATAAAGAAATTAGTAGATTTTTATCTTCCTAAAGCCGCGATAGACAGATCATCAATTCGTATGGCGGAGCTATTGAAGTCAAGAGGTTTGTATCGTGCAACTACCTCAAATAATAGTGGGGATTCCGAATGAACTCATTTCCCATTGAACAAGGTGAGCAACTCAGGGTAGGTACTGTAGATTTTGTTTCACCCAATGAAATTAGAGCACTATTAGATATCGATTCACCTGATGCTGTCGCTTTGAATGCAGGCACACCTAGAAATTTTCCTAGAGTAAACAGCTATGTATTAGTCTCATGTGATAATGGTTACTTAGTTGGGCAAATAGAGTGGCTTGCAGTTGAGCATTCACCTTATCCTAAACAAAGAGATATTCAAGATTTTGGTCTAGTAAACCTACCATTTCCTCGAAAAAAAATAAGTTTAAATCCAGTCGGAACTCTTAAACGCTTTTCCAAAGATGGTACTGATTATTTTAAATTTCAACGCGGCTCTGAATCATTTCCTTCTATTGGTTCAGCTATTTTACTACCAACAGATTTACAGCTTAGATCAATTGTCGAGTCTGGTGATAATAGACGAATAGTTATTGGGCAAAGTCCACTTGCTAACAATGCTAATGTAGCCGTAGACCCTGATAGATTATTTGGTCGTCATATAGCAGTACTTGGTAATACTGGTAGTGGTAAGTCTTGTTCTGTCGCAGGATTAATCCAATGGTCACTCGAAGCTGCAATGGAGTCAGAAGTAAAACCAAACGCCAGATTTATTATATTAGACCCCAATGGCGAGTATGTACGTGCTTTGGGACCAACTACAAAATTTAAAGGCAGAATTTTTAAAGTCGAAGCTGGGGAAAATGAGCATCAACTCCAAGTGCCATCTTGGTTTTGGAATAGCTCGGAATGGGCATCATTTACGCAAGCGAGTCCTAAAGCCCAACTTCCTTTACTAAAGCGTTCTCTAAGGGCAATGAGAAACGAAGATTTTGAACTTGAAACAACCTCAAATATAGAAATAAAACGTTTTCTAGGGAATGTTCTCATAACCTTAAAACATGATAAAAGTTCAGGGAAACCCTTTGGAGCTTGGGGGCCTGCAAAAGGCTTTAACGAGATAATGGGTAAATGGATTGAAAGCTTTGAAGGATACAGAGATAAACTTGGAAATAACAACTTAACGAATGTAATCACAATAATGTCTAAATATAGACAAGATAGGAATGTACAGTACGCAACCATGCAAGCGACCGTGCCTGAAATAGATAGCATTATCGAGAGTGTTACCTCTGCATTTAGAGAGTTCGGAGGGTTTGAGAAAGAGTTACTACCAAAGAATGAAGATATACCGTTACCATTTGATGGTAATAACCTGGTTGCCTATTTAGAAGCTCTTGCTCAAGAAAATGGCAGTGAACAATATGTTGAATATTTGGTTGCCAGAATACGCACCATGCTCTCAGATACAAGGATGAGATCTGTTACTAATGATGCTGATAATCGGATTGACTTAGCTAAATGGTTAGAGAAATATCTTGGTACCGATTGTTCAAGAGATGATAACAGTTGTATTTCTATAATAGATCTATCTCTAGTTCCAAGCGAAATTACTCACATTGTTACTGCTGTGATTTCAAGGATTATTTTTGAATCATTGCAACGCTATAGAAGACTATATAATAAATCTTTACCTACGGTACTTGTAGCTGAAGAAGCACATACATTTATTAAACGGTATCGTGATGACTCTGAAAATCAGGATGTCGCAGCTGTTTGCTGCCAAGTGTTTGAGAAAATTGCACGAGAAGGCAGAAAATTTGGTCTTGGGATGGTGGTTTCCTCGCAACGACCATCAGAATTATCACCTACAGTTTTATCTCAATGTAATACTTTTCTTCTGCATCGAATTAGTAATGACAAAGATCAGGAGCAAGTTCATAAAATGGTACCTGATAATTTGCGAGGATTACTCCGTGAGTTGCCTTCACTGCCATCCCAACATGCAATACTGATGGGCTGGGCATCTGAGCTTCCTGTCCTGGTTAAAATGAAAAATTTGACGAAAGATCAGCAACCCCATTCTGATGACCCTGACTTCTGGGATGTTTGGACAAGAAAGTATGCTGATGGGAAATTGGTCGAGAGAACTGTCGATTGGGGAGCTGTTGTAAAGGAATGGCAACAAAAGTGATCTGCGGCAGAAAATGAAAGCGGGAGGGCAGATCGGAATTGAAGGAACTTTATGTCATCAATCTACTTGGTGTTGCGTTCCGTTGTCCCTCAGCCCCACCATGACGACTGAAGTGGCTGTAAACGCAGTACCTATCAATTTCAATATAAACAATGAACTAACGCTGTTAGCGTGGTTTTTTGCATCATTGGCCCTCAAACCCCGTATTCATCGAGCGTGTCGTCGAGGGATAAAAAGTCGTCGGCCAGCCAGAACGTCCCGCAACACAAGGCGTCGTCGGGGTAGCGTGAAAGTCGGCGTTTAAAGGCAGCAATTGTCATTGACCGCGCGGTTACATCAGGTTTCAACATAGAAATATCCTCAGCATCCGGCACCCTTCTGTGCCGTGCCCCCACAACAGACGGGCTTTTGGCGAAGACGTCAGGGGCGGCGCGCAGGCCGCAGCGTGACGTTAACGGGCTGAATGCGCCGTTAACGTCAGGAACGGGCGAGCACCGGCGATAGCTTCCCTTGACGACGCAGCCGCCCGGCTAAAGTGCTGGCACGGCACAGGACGGACTATCCACATAATGACTGCAGAACATTGTGGATAACCTGCCCGTAACCGATCGAGAGATAAAATGGCGAATTCTTTTTCAGTTAAAACACGTCATTAGGAAAAAGGAATTTTCCTAACTTGCCATATAGGAACATTCCCGCTCATAATACTGGTAATCCATACAGTATTATGAGTTTTAACAATGAAAGCAGAAATCATCACGGCCATTACAACCTCACGCCTTCAACTGCCACTTTTTAGCGATACCTGCGCGGCCGGTTTTCCTTCTCCGGCTCAGGACTACATTGAAGCGCAGCTCGATTTAAATGATTTCTGTATCCGTCACCCTTCTGCGACATACTTCGTTCGTGCGCAGGGTGAATCAATGGTTGAAGCGGGCATTTTGTCAGGCGATTTATTGGTCGTAGACCGCGCCCTAACACCGTCTCACGGAGATACGGTCATCGCTGCAGTAGACGGAGAATTCACGGTTAAGCGGCTTTGCACACATCCGCAGCTCTGCTTGCAGCCGATGAACAGTGCTTACAGCCCAATATTTGTCGATCCTGACGAGTTGGATATCTTTGGGGTAGTCACGCACGCAATTCATACGCTGGACAAAGGTTAATATGTTCCTGCTCTGCGATGTAAATGCGATGTACGCCAGCTGCGAACAACTGTTTAGGCCCGACTTGAAGGGAAAACTGGTGATCGTGCTTAGCAACAACGACGGAGCGATTGTCGCAGCGAACAGAGAGGCGAAAGCGCTCGGCATCAAACGAGGCGCCCCATTCTTTCAAGCTAAGGCATTGATTCAACAGCATCAGATAGCCTGTTTCAGTTCGAATTACGCGTTATATGGCGACATCAGCCACAGGATAATGTCGATATTAGAGTCACTGGCACCGTCGCTGGAAATTTATAGTATCGATGAGGCATTTCTACAGATAGCCGGCATCGATGCCAGCGAGCCGTATCTTGATTATGGACGCCGAGTTCGGGCGACCGTAGCCCAACGAACGGGCCTAACCTGTGGCATTGGTATCGCACAAACGCGGACGTTGGCCAAGTTAGCCAACCACGCAGCAAAGACCTGGCCCGCCACGGGCGGCGTCGTCGATTTAAGCGACCGCATACGTCAGCGCAAACTGATGGCGCTGCTTCCGGTCGACGAGGTATGGGGAATTGGCCGCAAGCTGTCAGCAAAACTTCGCTTAATGGGTATCGAAACGGTCCTGCAGCTGGCTGACGCGAACTTGCAGTTGATGAAGAAAACATTCGGCGTCGTTGTTGAGAGAACCATCAGAGAGTTAAACGGCATACCCTGTATATCGATTGAAGCGCTACCAGCCAAACAGCAAATCATCTGCAGCCGTAGTTTTGGAGAACGCATCACGCAGCTGCAGGACATGAAACAAGCGATATGTCAGTACGCCGAACGTGCTGCTGAAATGCTGCGTGAGGAAAAGCAGTATTGCCGCCACGTTAGCGTTTTTCTGCGTACCAGCCCCTATGCCAACGAGCCGCAGTACGGCAACAGTGCTAATCAGATCATGATGTTGGCGACAAAGGATACGCGCGATATTGTCGCTGCTGCGATGAAAGCGCTATCTCAAATCTGGCGGGATGGATATCGCTATCAAAAAGCGGGGATCATGCTCAATGATTTCTGCAGTCGTCCGGGACAGATAGACATGTTTGATGAGACGCCGCCGCGCGCGAACAGTGAACAACTGATGAAAGTTGTCGATCGCATTAACAGCACAGGTGTCGGAAAAGTATGGTTTGGCGGACAGGGAATTGAGAAAGGTTGGAGGATGAAGCGGGAATTGCTTTCACCCTCATACACAACTAAATGGTCAGAACTTCCTAAAGCCTCAATTTGAGTATTTAGAGAAACCCCTTAAGTTTACTGCGTGCGGCATTCAGATCTAATTCTTCGGCGGGCTTTTTCTCATTAGGCTCGGGGGATATCTGTCCTGCACCTAACTCGGACAAAATAGCGCGTATATCCCCTTGTGAAGGCTTCCACCCTGTTGTCTCGCTAATCATGTTCACGACATTGTCAGAGGTCAGTTTATCGGTGAACAAGGTTGCCAGTAAGGCTGGCAGTCGACTATCAAGGTGCTGCAATGCAAGTCCTGCGACCAATGCATTTCGATAGAGCTCCCCACGCCCAGCGCGAGGAACCGTTTCTATCACCGCCAATGCTTGGGCATCAGAAGGTTGATCCGGATGTAAATACAGCGTGAATTTCTTCCGCTCGTCACTCACATCATTCTCCTTTAAATGCGGCTATCGCTTGTACTAAGGCCATCTGCGGATTATCCATCATAACGACCTTTTGTCCCAAATGGTGCCACGCAGATTTGACGGCTGGCGCAACAAGTGAGGCCCCACCGCCAACGATATATACCCGATTAACATGACGGAATTCAGCTAATTCATCAACAACACGCTCACCCAGTTTGGCAATCGCGGACTCAATGGTATCAATCACGAGAGGTATTTTGCTCTCATCGTTAACCACTTGGCTAACGAACTCGGCATTATCACGATGCTTGATTAGTTCATCTGCGACCATTGGACTGGTATCGCTTGATGCCATTTTAAGTGCGCTTAATGCAGCCTGAGTCACCATCGAAACCCCAATATTGGCATTACCATGAATGGCGCTTACATCTTCAAACTGGCCAACGATGACGCCCACATCCAGCGTTGTCCCGCCTAAATCGATAACCAGTGACTTCTCAAACGGCCCTACTTTATCTTTAACTAACTGAGCGAACACTGCAGGTAGCGACTCGGGCATCACGTCAATGTGCTCTATCGTAAAGGTTTGCCCTTTATTGAGTGTCACAGGTCGCATCAAGTTATCAATTTTGCGCTGGATATTGAGCTCATTCTTCTGGCATTCCGGCGTGTAGTACTCACTAATTGGCAACGTAACCGTTAATGAGACGGATTGAGGCTCCAAACCACTGTTGAGCAATGCATGATGGACTGCCAATACATTTGCGTCAGAATATTGATACTCAATATGAGTAGTATTGATAGCGAGGTTGCTCACTTCATCATATGTATACTTTTTACCGTCTAAGGAATAGTTGAATGTTTGACGATTTCCCAGCCCCTCGACCTTCCACCCCGAACGGAAAGAGTTAGCAGATAGGGACGTGCAAAGCCCCTTCCCTTCATACCAGGCCAGTTTTACGTTAGTAGAACCATCATCACAGTAAATATTCATACCATCTCCACTGATACTCACTTTGAGTATTGTAATGCATTTTATTCATCCAGCGAATCTAAAGCCCCACCGCATTACTCAATTTGAGGTTTAGCTCACTAACCATTGATACTCACTTTGAGTATCCTACCATATTTCTAGCTGCAATCTAGCATATTGATAGCATTTATCTAACTGCAATCTTGCTGCAAGATAGTTGTTAGATAAAAATAGCAGCATGATGGCTGCTATCTAGATTAGTAGCCCTGTTGTTTTTTATAAGCTTCTAGAGCGTTTTCTAAAACCTCTACTAACTTGAGACCTTCACGTTCTGCAATGTCGCGAACCTCGTTATCGAATTCAGGAGTAACACGCGTAGCAAACGCTAAAGTGCGGTGGGTTTTTCTTGCCGAACGACCATCACGACGAACATAAGGTATCTCTACTTTAGAAAGATCGTTGACCGGAGACTGATGTTCCGCCACCTCTGGTAAGGGCGACGGAGCAACTTCAGGAGAATTTAGACTGGTAGCTACTTCATCTGGGCCTGGAGGTGTTCCTAAGCTACCGCGCGAACGTTTAGCTTTCAATTTTGAGGCATCAGCCATTATTCTTCTCCAATCTTATCTATAAGGGCTTGAATAAGCTCATCGGCTCTTTCATTTAAACCTTTGTAACGAGTCTCCGTCACAGCAAGACCAGCATTCATAGCTTTTCTGTATGCAGGCTTTTCAAATAGGCAGCCAGAAAGGGTTTCATAACCTGCCTCACTGATATATGCCCGGGCATCAGCTTCTTCGGCCTCAGTTCCAACCCTGCTTAATGAAAAGACTAATTTTGACCGTGGTATTCCATCTTTGACGAGCGCATTAAATACCTTAATTGCAGGTATTAAATCATCAAGTGAGGCTCCAGTCGGTTGAACGACAAGATCAGCAACTTTAGCAATTTCAGACGTTCCCTTACTAGCGCGAGCAGGCCCATCAAGGATCAGAAGCTCGGCATCACCTGCTGATTCAATAGCCTGCTTTGCTGTCGCAAACAACTCAACTGAAGCGGCAGGGGGTAAACCTGCAGCCAGACGTCGGCGATGCCAATCAGAACTTGTTCCTTGTTCAAGGTCCAGGTCTGCAAGTTTTGTCTTAATACCGCAGGAAGTTGCTTCGCGAGCTAATGCTCTTGATTCGGTACTCTTACCTACCCCGCCTTTCTGCGATATAAATCCAACAATCCAGGCCATCAAACCCTCCATTATTACTGCAAGATTGCAGCAAACTTATTGGCAACCTCTACGATAGAGGTTGATATCTAAGCATAAATCTAGCATCTTGCAGCTAGATTGCAACAAATAAAATCATGCTGCAAGATTGCTACTTGATTGAGGCATTACATATGTTCGAGGCATCATGGCTTTTTCTCATTTAGAAATACATCATCAAAGCAATCTTATAGATTGTCGCAAGATTGCTGCAATCTTGTAGATAGCTAGAAGCTAGACACTAAATTAGTAAATCCCGTCCTTCAAAGCGCGGAGGGTGGTAACCTAGGTTCTCCGATAATTGAACATTCAGGTGATTTTGTCCAATGATGACGACATAATCCGCTAAGAATGTTTTTACAGTAGTTACACCTCTCAGGTCATCTTTCGTGCTTACATTTTAATGCCTTGATGCAGGCCTGCGGGGCGGCAGCTTTTTTGATTATGAAATGTGCAGGGCTTACATTTGTAAATCACACCATCTTCATAGTCATTGTTTCCGTTTTTTCTTGTGACAAATATTTCCGCATCTCTGTCTCTTAGCGTCAGAAAAAGCATGCGACTTTCCTTCTGTCTCTCTTCTTGTTGAGTAGAAAACAAGGTTTTCAAATCCCCGGATTTTTTTTGACAAGTGTTCATTTGCAAGAGCAGTTATTTTCTCCCATGCTTCATTTACCATATGATCGGCCATTGTATATAAATCATATTTTGTTGGTATATCCGTGATTATTAACTTATCCAAATTTTTTAATCAATGTTAATTAATTATATTTTTCTGTATGGTACGTCTGAATTTTTCACCACTAAAGCATAGTCGTTATCTTTTTGATTATGATTCACTTTTCTGGATATTTTGCGAGCGAACATAGCTATGGAGTCACAGGCTAAATCCTGATTATCAACTGGCCCAACAATTATGGATTTTATTAACTGCGGTTTGAACTCTAGCGCAATGTATGGAATTAATAACTGTCCTCTTACTCGGAAACTAATCCGCTCATCATCCGGGGAACAGCTGACAACAAACCTGACTTCATCCTCATCGACAAATGCCGCGTGTTTGAATGAAAGCGCATAAATTTCCAGTAATGAACTTAGTTTCAAATCAATAAGAAACGGCTTTCTTTCAGTCCATATTTTCAGCAATGCTGGCATTATATGAATTCTTATTATCGTATCAGCATATTCAATCGCATCACATTCATTATGTAAATAATGGCAGTCTAATAGGTGTATATCTTCCGTTCCGACGAACGCTTCATCCAGTTCAAGGCAATACATACCGTAACTTCTCCACTGACTCAGTGAGTCTGTAGTTTTGCTGAATGAAGAAACAAATATATTATTTCTCTCAAATTGAGAAAAATTGTCATCCCGTATATATTCAACGGCCCTCGAAAAACACGCTATTAAATCTTTTGGGTATTCCCCTGCATAATCCTGATACTGTTCAAGTGCATCTAAAAGCACCTCATATCCTTTCGTAAATTCTTCTGTATCGTTCAGGAAACGATAATCGGTCAGCCATACCTGGGCATTTTCAGTTATCGATTTTGCAGCATTCAAATCCGTATAATGATAAATCATGGTTTCTCTCTCAAACCTGCCAGCAATACTGACTATGTTACCTCATTGGCCTGTTACAGTAATCTTTCACCAGAATTGGACATACAGCGCATTTTGTCCATCGCACACAAAAAAGCCGCCCCGAAGGACGGCTCAAACCTTTATAGTTTGATTATTTGGACATAACGACGGTGATGTTATTGCCTGACAAGATGTTCATTGCAGGTTTTTCACCACCGGTGACGTTACATAGTGCGGCAAGAAACGTCACGAGGACAAAATATTTGCGCATTTTCAGCTCCCGATAGAGAGCTACGGGGAACACTTTTAGGATGGAAGCCTCCACCATTCACCGGCTGTTCATCAAGTTACCAGCCATCTGGTATGCAGTATGAAGTTTCCAGACTTCATTTCTGCACAAAAAAACCGCCTTCCAGAGCGGTTTTTTTTGTATCTGAATCCCATATCCGAACTCATATCCATATGTTTTCCCTACATTGGACGTTCAAGTAATTCTGCCCAGCTGGCTACAGTGATTATCAGAACTGAGCTATCACCACTCTTGTCTTTCCTTCAGTATCTCCACCCTCGAGATCGTCTATCACACCTTTTGGGTTATTCACCCAGCCGTCAGGGTCGTAAACAAAACAGACCAACGTGTCGCAGTCCGGATGTGCACGGTAACGGGCCATATCGATGATCAGTTCTTCTCCAATTTTACCTGTGCCCAGAGACCTACGAGTTTTCTTCACCTCAATAACTATCTTTTCCTTCTTCAGTAAAAAGTCCTGTCTGGAGGACGATCCTGCATAACTTGGCGAAGCCTCTTCTGGTCTGACATCATCAAAATGCAGCAACAGAAGCGCATGAACAAGATCCTGCACATCATACTCATCATTAATTTCAAACGGCGCTCTGTCATTGTATCGTTTATTTAATTGACGACAAAAAGCTGGAAATTTATTGAGAATATTAATAATCAAATCTAGTTCTGCATGTTCTGTTGCCATAATCTGAGCAGTGGCGGAGTGTGCTAAATCTTCTCTGGCAGCATCAAAAATAGGTTTGTAATGCTTCAGCAGACTCTGATAATTACTATACCAAGCGATCTTTTTTGTATCATTAAAATCTTTGTAGTAATCAGATTCCTTTCCATAACTGTCTTCAAGTAATTTCTTTACTCTCGCAATCCAGTTATTACCTTTAGCTGAATCAATATATTCCTGGCTTCCATGACCGAATGCACTTGTTCCCATATATTTTGTCGAGATGACAGCATTGTAGTCTTGTTCAAGTACTTCAAATCTTTCTGCTAAGGTCTTCATCGTCATAGAGCCATCCGAGCTGTCATGTCTGCTAATAACATCTGTGAATACCAACATTCTACCATGTTTGGCTTTCTTCTACTCACATTGGACACAACAGTCATTCTGTAAAGTTCAATCGATGCATCGTTCTACCACCTTAAAAGATGCACCTGTAATGTACAAAAATGCTATTCATGCTGGACATTTCGGCACTATCGGAAAAAAAGTCCAGAAAATAATTCTGGCGATCGTGTTTAATTTTGTTGACCACAGCCAAAACCCCTCATCTGTTCAAAACTTGCTTTTGGACTGATGAGGGGTTGGACAAGCCCACAGGGCGCGTCAGTCAGCCACATTTAGGTATCCCTTAATGATACTATCTAACTAAATTCGAAAATCCTGTTATGATACCATTTAAAAGGTACCCCTATAATTGTTACCATTTAAAAGTTACCAGTGGTGAGAAAATGTACATTTATGCTTATCTTCGGGCATCTACAATTGAGCAAGACGCTCTTCGCGCAAAAAACAGGCTGAAGGAATTTGCAACTCATCATGGACAACGTATTGCCGGTTGGTATGTTGAGAATGCCTCTGGAGCCTCGCTTGACCGTCCTGAGCTTACCCGTATGCTTTCTGATATGGAGTCAGGGGATGTGATATTGATAGAGCAGGTCGATAGGTTGTCGCGTCTTAGCGATGAAGACTGGGACACACTGAAGCGTAGAATGCTTGAGAAGGACTTGTCAGTTATCAGTCTTGACCTTCCAACCAGTCATATAGCTCTTACTCATGCGGCTTCAGACAACTTTACACGAAGTATGCTTAGGGCTGTCAATTGTATGATGCTCGATATGTTGGCCGCTATCGCTCGTAAAGATTATGAGGATCGTCGCCGACGACAGAAAGAAGGTGTAGAAAAAGCCAGACAGGAAGGGAAATATGCCGGACGGCAACCTGATATGGCAAAACACGAGTTAATAACAACTTTACGGCTACATAACGGTAAATCCATAAATGAAACGGCGCGACTGGCAGGTGTATCAAGAATGACCGTTATTCGCGTATGCAAAACTAATAAAGGATGCTTAGAATCACAGTCGGAATCTGATGTTGCTTTAATATTAAAATGAAACCCCGAAATTAATCGGAGTTTCATTATTTTACGGTTAACAGGGTCCCGATCTCGGGAGTGATGTAAAAATACGCTTACAGAAGCGGTAATACAAATATTATTTTTGGCTGTCGAGCCATTTATTCATGTGCTCAATTTCACCTTTCTGAGCTTTTATGATGTCCTGCGCAAGCTTTCTCATTTCGGGATCTTTTCCGTATTTAAGTTCGGTCTCAGCCATGGCGATTGCCCCTTCATGGTGAGCAACCATACCTTTTGCAAACGCCTTGTCGGGATCGGACTCATTAACGGCGGCCATCATTTTGGCATGCATGTCTTTCATGCCTGCCATATATTCCTGTGACGATGCCGATGAGGACATATCAGACATTTTCATGTCCGAATGTTCGGCGGAAATGGCGGGCAGGGATAACATTAATATAACAAAAAGGCTGTTTCTGATTTTCATATAAAAATTCCTTTCAGGTAGGTACCGGTAAATTGTAGCTGAGTCAGTTAAAAAAGCCCCCTGGCGGGGGCAAAAAGAAGCAACAAATCCGGTAAAGGAATAATCTATCAGGGAAAAGGTAACAGCACGGATACTACCGTCGCATTCAGCCTGCATTGATCATGCGGCAGTGCGCTTCGGCCATGGCCTGATGTGGGCCGGATTGCCCGTTATTCATGAATTCATGGGCAACCGCTGCTCTTTCATGCTCATTCATCGCCGCGTAAGACGTTGACGGGACGGTCGTGGATACCGTGTTATTTCCCATCATCTTCTGATGACTTTCCACCATTTTCTGGTGCGCATCCGCCGAGCCGTTCGTCATGGTTTCATGAGCAATAATGGCCTGTTCATGCTGGTCCATACCGGTCATACGAGGAGCAGTCCCCTGGATCCCGACAGGAGCCGCAGCAGACTGCATCTGGTGAGCAGGAGCCTGTGCATTGTTGACGCGATCATGGATATTCACGGTTTCAGTGGCCCAGGCCGATGAAATTAAACCAAAGCCCAGCAAAGATGCTAATACGATATTTTTCATGATAACTCTCCATTTCTGAATTAGTGATGTCCGGGGAAGTACAACCGGTGTTTTCAGTTCCATAACTGAAACAAGTTCGGCAGCGTTTATTTCTCCGGAAGAGGGCTGGATATTCATTTCCTGGCGTACTCTGACGCCGGGTATTGATGAAGCAATCCAGCCTTCCTGATAAGTTGCACTAATTATATCGAATGGCTTCTGTTTGCTGCATGACAGGCTAATGACATCTTTGTCATTTACATCTTTATTTTCAGCATTGGGTTTCCGGGATCATTTTCTCCAGTCTGGGCACGGATAAGATAAAACGCGTGGAGCGTACGTCTGATTCCACCTGCACTCTTCCGTGATGTGCTTCCACGATTGACTTCACAATCGCAAGGCCGATGCCGCTGCCTTCTCCTTTTCGTTGTCTGGATGGATCCACCCGATAAAAACGGTCAAACAGCCTTGATAAATGTTCTTCAGGGATCGGTTTCCCTGGATTTTCAATCACAAGGTCAAAAAAGCTCTCCTGCTTTCTTATTGAGACGGTGATGGCCTGTCCCTCCGGGGTATAACGCAGGGCATTGGATAACAGATTATTGATCGCTCTTCTGAACATTTGTGGATCTCCCTCAACCAGGCAGGGCATCCCGTTAAATTTGAGCGTGATATTGCGTTCTTCGGCCCAGGCTTCGAAAAACTCGAAGACTTTCATGACTTCTGCTCTGAGGTCAAAACGGACCCTGTCAGGTATAAGCTGGTTATTGTCCGCCTGTGCCAGAAACAGCATGTCGCTGACCATTTTGGTCATCCGGTTATACTCTTCAAGACTGGAGTAGAGGACATCCTCAAGTTCCTTCTGGGTTCGATCCTGACTCAGTGCGATTTCAGTCTGCGTCACCAGATTGGTGATGGGCGTTCTGATCTCATGCGCGATATCGGCAGAGAAATTGGCCTGGCGGGTAAAGACGTCCTCAATCTTTCCAATCATATGATTGAACGAGATAACCAGTTGCTCCAGCTCAATGGGAACGCGTGTCGGTTCCAGCCGCGCATCAAGATTCTCGGAGGTGATGTTTTTAATGGCATTGCTGACATTACGAAGGGGCAGGTGCCCCTGACGGACAGCGATGCGAATGATCAGAACAATCAGCAGGCTTATCACGACGGCGATCGCAATCAGATTTTTTTTCAGCGCATCGAGGTAATGGAGATGGAAATTAATGGAGAGGCCAGTCAGCATGACATAATTCTGCTGTTTGCCCTGAAATATCGCCTGGCCAGAGGAGGCGATAATCCGGTATGTTTCCATCTTCATTTCAGACCCGGTATCCATCGGTCTCGCAGGATCCTCCACCGTCCAGAGAAAGACATCCCGTGCGCGGCTGTGCTCGCTAAAATCTGCGGAATTCACGGCCGGGTGTAGTGCCGCCCCCTGCGCTGAACTAAAGAGCACTTCCCCCCTGGGATTGAGGAGCAAAAGGGCAACGTTGCGGTAGCTGGCAATCGACTCCTTTATTTTGCTTACTTTTTTTTCATCCGGATCCACCGGGGACTGCAGTATACGGTTCAGGGTAGTGCTGATTTGTTGAAGATCGCTGACATCCTGCTCGGCAAAATGATTTTCAACAGAATGCAGCATAAACCAGGTGAAGGCGATAAAAGCCAGTATCGTGGACAGGCTGATAAAAAAGGTCAGCCGCAGGGCGAGTGAGAAAGGGCGCCTGGAAGGTTTGCTATGCATCCGGGGCCTCCAGCATATAGCCCACGCCCCGGACAGTCTGGATCAGCTTTGTCCCGTAATCGTTGTCTATTTTAGCGCGGAGTCGCTTTACGGCGACATCAATCGCGTTAGTGTCGCTGTCAAAATTCATGTCCCAGACCTGAGAGGCAATCAGGGAGCGGGGAAGAACCTCGCCCTGATGGCGAATGAAAAATTCCAGCAGGCTGAACTCTTTACTGGTGAGCACAATGCGGTTTCCGGCGCGACTGACTTTTCTGGATACGAGATCCATCGAGAGATCAGCCACCCTAAACTGGCTTTCCGTGATCATCGTGTTTCCCCGCCTCAGAAGGGTTCTCACCCGGGCCAGCAGTTCGGCAAACGCAAAGGGTTTAACCAGATAATCGTCCGCACCCAGTTCCAGTCCTTTGACCCTGTGTTCGATCGTGCCGAGGGCCGTCAGTAGTAAGACCGGCATACCCTTTCCGGCAGTGCGCAGCATGCGGATGATATCCCAGCCGTTCACATCAGGCAGCATGATGTCCAGAATGACTAAATCATACTCGGCTGTCATGGCGAGATGATATCCGGTAAGACCATTATCAGCGTGATCCACTACGAACCCTGCCTCTGTAAGCCCTTTGCTGAGATATTCACCTGTTTTAATTTCGTCTTCGACGATCAATATTTTCATCTTGCTCCCCGTCTGGCTGCTAATGTCATTCTATTGCGCCCACGATCGTAATCAACGAATTACCGTAAAAATGACAACATTGTCATTATTCTGTCACCCGACAAACAGAGTGCATTCTGTAAAGTAACCCTGGTAATACTCTGAACTTCATTTGAACCATTTACCAGGTCTGCCTGGACGAGAAGCAATATGTTCAAATTAAAACTACTCAGCATCAGCACAATCTTCATTCTGGCTGGTTGTGTCTCTCTGGCGCCTGAATATCAGCGTCCGGCAGCACCGGTACCCCAGCAGTTTTCACTGTCCCGTAACAGCCTGACGCCAGCGGTGAATGGCTATCAGGATACGGGCTGGCGTAACTTTTTTGTCGATCCCCAGGTCACCCGGCTGATTACTGAAGCCCTGACTAATAACCGTGATTTGAGAATGGCTGCACTGAAGGTTGAAGAGGCCCGGGCCCAGTTCAACGTCACGGATGCAGATCGTTATCCCCAGCTGAATGCCTCATCCGGGATCACATACAGCGGTGGTCTGAAAGGTGACAAGCCGACCACACAGGAGTACGACGCAGGTCTGGAGTTCAGTTATGAGCTCGATTTTTTCGGCAAACTTAAGAACATGAGTGATGCTGATCGCCAGAACTACTTTGCCAGCGAAGAAGCCCGTCGGGCCGTACACATCCTGCTGGTATCCAACGTTTCACAAAGCTATTTCAGCCAGCAACTGGCGTACGAACAACTTCGTATTGCGCGGGAAACGCTGAAAAATTATCAACAGTCCTATGCTTTCGTTGAGCAGCAGCTCGTGACCGGGAGTACGAACGTTCTGGCACTTGAACAGGCGCGAGGACAAATCGAAAGTACCCGCGCCGAAATAGCCAAACGAGAAGGCGATCTGGCTCAGGCAAACAATGCCCTGCAACTGGTGCTGGGAACGTACCGCGCACTTCCGTCAGAAAAAGGGATGAAAGGCGGGGAGATAGCCCCAGTAAAATTGCCACCAAATCTGTCTTCACAAATTTTGCTGCAGCGACCGGATATTATGGAAGCGGAATATCAGCTGAAAGCGGCTGATGCCAATATTGGCGCAGCGCGAGCGGCCTTTTTCCCCTCAATTACCCTGACCAGTGGTCTTTCCGCAAGCAGTACGGAGCTGTCCAGCCTGTTTACGTCAGGAAGTGGAATGTGGAATTTTATCCCTAAAATTGAAATTCCTATATTTAATGCTGGCAGGAATAAAGCCAATCTGAAGCTGGCTGAAATTCGCCAGCAACAGTCGGTGGTTAATTACGAACAAAAAATTCAGTCAGCCTTTAAGGATGTTTCCGACACGCTTTCGCTGCGCGGCAGCCTTAGGCAGCAACTTTTAAATAAAT
>OATP01000531.1_pt1 | contig 21575 bp, 18 predicted proteins | sample 1495041 | NCBI WGS metagenome assembly OATP01 (sample SAMEA2579972, study PRJEB22360) | human gut metagenome | biome: human gut; feature: human-associated habitat; material: faeces | place: Denmark | collected 2008/2010 | reverse complement strand
CGGCCGATATCTTTCTCTGTCGTGCATCCTTGTGTGATTTGAAGCGCAGTAAGAACTCATCAATCCTCTTGACATCGACACCGGAAATGAACCAACCCTTTTCGGTTTCACTCACGGTCTCGCCAAATCCGTTCCGCCAGTATTCCTCGATGAGCGCCTCGTTGTCTGCACTGACCTTTAGATCGAGAGGAAGGTCGTAACTTTCGACGAGGAGACCTGTGAAGTTCTGGTTTAGAACGACCCTTTCGCCGCTCCGCATCTTGTTGGCGGCCGTAACCAGTAGACTGTCTGGGTGCGATTTGACGTAGAGACCAAAATCCCTCGGACTCATATTATCGGCTTGGCGCATTCGTGTGATCTGCTGACGAAGTTCCTCCGACGCCAAGGCAATGTGCGTGTACCAATTGATGGAGTCGATTGGCAGCCAGACACGACAGATATCTTCATATCCCGGTCTGTATCCGAACCAACGCCCCATCTGCATCAGCGTGTCATACATCCGCGTGTTGCGGTACATATAGCTGATCGTCAGGCCTGCGATGGTTAGGCCCCGCGACAAGCTTAAACCGCCCGCCGATGGCAATGGCGGTTATGCCGATACCGTCCTTCTCATATTTCTCAAAATCCAGCACCTCGTCACTTTTGCTGTTGACCACATAGGTCCGCAGATGCTCGAAAACACTCCAGAGAGAGGCTTTGACGTTGTCCCACGAATAGTGCCTTTCAGCGAACTCGTTGTCGGAGAATTCGGCATCGAAAACGGCCTTAAGTCGGGCCATGTATTCGTTCTTCGCCGATGTTTCTTCCGGCATCATGTAGTAGGCCTTCACTGCATCCCGGATACGGTGAAGGCGTAGCTCTATGAAGCTCCGAACTTCTTTCTGGACCGACACGAAACGCGACACATTGATCAGCATGGAGCAATGCTTGCGTTCCTGACCTCGAAGATTACGAATGGCACGGGCCACGATGAATTGATCAAGTGCTTTATAGAGGCTGTCCGGCAATTCGGCGACCGTCGAGCCATTCTTGTGTGCAAACGGAAGATATTTCTCACAGTCAGTGATTTTCCGGAGAACAGTATCGCTGCTGGTCTCATTCAGAAAGACTTTGTCCGGTCCAAAATACGTCGATGGAGCATCAAGTGAATGGATGAAATCCTTCGGAAACAGCTCCTCATAGGCATCATTATCGAAGGCATCAGGGTCGATGAATATGTTTGCGAATGGAGTGGCTGTGTATCCGACGTAGCAGTTCTTGGTGAACAGGCGCAATATCTTCCTGATCCAGGAGTTGGTGGCAGTCGGATTGATGTCAGGCTTGTTGGTGTTGATAGACGCGTTATCGGCCTCGTCGTCGATAACCAGCATTGGTACGTCGGCAATGCGGTCTCGATCCTTCGCGTTCAGTTCCCTCAGCCATATGTGCAGAGCTTCGAGCGTTTTGACATTCTTCTTGATAACCAGAATCACTGGGTTCTTGAAGTCATTCAACTGCGCTCCGCTCACGCTGGCAGTTTGCTTATTGAAGTCGGAGTTGATGGTTGTCAGCGTTACTGGCTTGGGGTAGTTCCTATCCACTCCCACCCCGATGTTCACTCGGTTGGTGGGATCGCTTGACCGACCAACAAAACCTTCATCTATGCGCTGCTGTGTTTGCTTGCGCAGATTGTTATGGATGCCTGCGATGACGATGATGAATTTATAGCCGGCGTCAGCGGCTTTCGCAATAACGCCCATATAGTTTGCTGTCTTGCCAGACTGGACATGGCCGATGACAAGGCCGCGACGGCTCCATGCTCCCTCACTCTTCGGGTCTTGCAGCAGGCCTAGGATCTTCGCTCCATCACCGTTAAGCAACGTATTGACGACGGTCGGTTTCCAGCCTTCGCCCCGAAGATAGCTGCCATAAGCATCCGCATATGTCGTGCCGATTTCACGCTTGTGAATCCAGTCCTCATCATGCGCGGCATCGACATCCACGAGAGAAACGCCGGCATTCATGCGCTGAGGTATGGTGGATTCCGCTTCGGCGATGATATTCGTTAGATCACCGGAATATCCCAAGAGCGGGGAAAGTGCCGCAGCCTTGGCCGCGATATCTTCGCGTGACGGAATATTTTCTTGACCATCAAATGCTCCAACCAAAGCGGCCAGCACAATTTTTTCTTTGTCCATCTGCATGTTCATGAAAATTCCTTCTGGATGTACTGCTCGACAATTTCGTTATGGGTGTCAAACAGACGAGTCGATCTGACAATATCCCTGAATACTACTGCATTTCCTAGCGCGCTCCCCCAAAGAGCGAACTTCAGTTCATGGAGTTTCTCCCATACGTTTTGCATTGAGGAGTTGGACTTCACCTCATGAGGAGAGGTCGAATAATCGGAATACATCATCTCGATTGGTAAAGATGCGGAAGCTACTTCAAGAAGAAGGTCTAAGTGCTGAACACCTTCACCATTGAGCCGGTTCCGCAACCCCTCCACAAGAGGATGCGAGCCATTCAGGGCATACCTGATACCGGCTTGATCGGCATATCGCTCCCATAATGGGGCCCTAACTTCCTGAAACAGTTTTTGCCCACGCCCTCGATGTACCGTTACGCTGCGGCCTGTGATCTGTCTGATGATCTGACGCAAGCGCTCACGAACCATATGCGGTGGGCGGGCACGTGATTTCTTTATGTCGATGGTCCAAGCTTCATCCAGACAGTTGGGAAAGTCGATCTGCACGCGGGCCAGCTTGGTGGCTTCCCCTTTCGGCACCAGTCGAAACCAATCTCCCCATGCCATCAGGCGTCCGTTCCGGTAGACGTACCCCCCCTGATTCGAGATGAAGTCACTGCGATCTTGGTAGAAATCATACTCGGACGCGGAAAGACGACTGTGATGTGGCAGCACGTAAGGCTGCAAACGCACCTCGGCATCACCGATGTGGACGATCTCTTCTGGAAGAACTTGGGTGGCCAAATTTTTTCTACAAAAGGGATCAAATGCGGTGATGGGATGACCATTGATGGTGAGTGAGATTTTGGGATGTCCCTTAATCTCTCCCGAAAGGAAGCGATGAAAGACGAGGGAAAGATGCCGCCCTACTACCTCAAGCTTCTCGTTCACGATTTCCTGTCCACGATCCCCTGTCTCGTCTTCCATCAACCTGTCGAGTTCTTGCCAGATGACTACCGTTCCCTGATTGCCAAGGCCATTGACATAAGGCAGCGCCAAGATATCAGCATCATCGAGAATACTCAGGATCCAATCGTCTGCTGTATCGATACGATCTAGGTTCCATTCGGCACCACAGATAACCCCATCCTTCGTACTTACCACTGTCAAGGAGCGACATTGAGAGAACGATGCCGTCTTCAGCCCAAGACCAAAGCGTCCTAGATCCTTTGGAGAACGCTGTTGTCTAGGATTGTCGGTTCCATGACGCATTGCAGCCAGCAACTCGTGTTCCGTCATTCCCTTGCCGTTGTCGAGAATGATGACCAGTGGATACTCGCAAGAGACGTTGCAAATAATGTCTATCATGTCTGCACTGGCAGAAATGCTGTTATCGATAAGATCCGCTATGGCTGTTTCGAGCGAGTACCCCAGATCCCTCATTGACGCCGAAAGGCATGCTGCGCTTGGCGGATGCCTGTGTTCCCGTGCCATGATCTGCCCTCGTAGTCTAATTTTTGGTAATTACCATAAGATGATAACCGCGGATGAAAAATTTTTAGAATAATTAAACTACATTGTTCATTTTCACAGGAAGCAAGTTGTTTATTTACAGCGTATCGGGAATCATCCATGCATCACACTCGTATTTTCTCAATAAATTCACGCTCGCATTACATAATTTTTGCTTTTGCTAAAATTAGATATTAGATAACAGTTCATTCGTTGAGGAACATATCAAGTATTGAAGATTAAAAGAGTTTTTAGCCTAATAGATATTTTTATGCCATCAATATCTTTAGAGCTCTCCATGTCTGATGCACGCAACTTTACAGACGACTGATTGCTGTAAATCATGTCCACAGACGCCACAGACGCCACAGACGCCACAGACGCCACAGCGGTATTGATACGCACGTAGTACAGTTTGATGGAAATGAGGATCGCGAGACTTGCGTACATCATCTAGGCGGTTTGCAATCACTTCTTGGATACTTTCAGCAAAATGCTCACTTAAAATTTGTTGAGCCAGTTTATCGGTAAGTAGCGACTGTTTGCATAATAGCTGATAGCTGGCGTCATCAAATCCCCCATGACATCATGCTGAATCAGCTCATGATTTGGTGGCTCTTTACTACCTTTCTGCGGTGAACAATGCTCGTCATTCTGCAACTGCCAAAAAACATCTCCCTTCAGTCGCCAGAATGGCATTTCAGGGCATCACAACAGAACCACCATCGCGTTGCCCAATTCATCTTTCCCACACCTTCAACGGTGCTATCATATTGATTCAGGTTTTGAAGGAGTCAGGCAACGTATTGATATGTTGTCCACCTGCAACGGGCTGTAAATCATGGTGATGATGGCCAGTGGTTTTAAGATGGATTTTTCCTCCAACTGTCGTCGCGACAGTGATATTCGCGTAAGGCTTCCGCTATGTGTGTAAACACGACAGAAAAACATGCCCCTTTTGGTACGCTGTTAGGCTATGCCCCTGGAGGCGTGGCGATTTACTCTTCGAATTATGAATCCCTTAACGATCTGGAACAGATGGATGATGCGTCATTCCGTCACTATCTAGATAAAGAATATATGGGTTATAAGTGGCAGTGCGTTGAGTTCGCTCGCCGCTTTCTTTATCTCAACTATGGCACGGTTTTCACCGATGTCAGAATGGCCTATGAGATCTTCTCATTGCGTTATCTGCGCCAAGTGGTGAATGACAATATTTTACCGCTACAAGCGTTTCCTAATGGCTGCGAGCGCCCGCCAGTTGCCGGTTCGTTGCTCATTTGGCAGCAGGGCGGTGAGTTTGAACTCACGGGGCACGTCGCGATTATCACTCAGGTATTGGATAACAAAATTCGTGTCGTTGAGCAGAATGTCATTCATCATCCGTTGCCCGCAGGGCAGCAGTGGACACGCGAGTTGCCGCTGACTTATCGCGATGGAAAGTACGCTATCCAAGATACCTTTGACGATACCGAAATTTTGGGCTGGATGACCCAGACCGCCGATGATCGCCATAGCTTACCGCAGCCTCAGACACCAGCACCGTATTTGGCGATCCACTGTGAACGTGTTGAAAACCACGGGCAGTTTGCTGGAACTTGGCTGAACGAGCAGGATCCATTGGAGCATACCTACGTTCAGGCCAATGGCGGACATACGCTAAATGCCGATCCTTATCGCTATTTCGCCGTTTCTCGCAGCGCCGAGCAGGAGTTGATCCACGCCACTAACGAGCTGCATTTGATGTATTTGCACGCGACCGACAAGGTGCTTAAGGATGACAATTTGTTGACGCTGTTTGATATTCCAGAAGCGTTACGGCCGCGCCTGCGACTTTCTTGGCAGCGCCGTCGTCATCATATGATCACCGGTCGCCTCGACTTCTGCATGGACGAGCGTGGGCTAAAAGTCTATGAATATAATGCGGATTCAGCCTCATGCCATGCTGAAACCGGGCTGATTCTGGACAAGTGGGCGCAGCAGGCGGGTGAGGTGGCAGGCAGCGATCCCGGCGAGTATCTGTTGGATGCGTTAGCCAATACGTGGAAACACAGTGACGCAACACCATTCGTGCATATTCTTCAGGATCATGACGCAGAAGAGAGCTACCACGCGCAGTTTATGCAGCGCGCGTTAACGAAAGCCGGTTTTGAAAGTAAGATTTTGCATGGTTTAGACGAACTGCATTGGGCTGATTCAGGTCAATTGGTGGATGGTGAAAACCGTCCAGTGAGCTGTGTGTGGAAAACATGGGCATGGGAAACGGCTCTTGATCAATTGCGTGAAGAGAGCGAGGCCGATCACGCAGCGCTTCCGATCCGAACTGGCCATCCTAAAAATGCAGTGCGCCTGATTGACGTATTGTTGCGTCCTGAAGTGATGGTCTTTGAACCGTTGTGGACCGTGATCCCAAGCAATAAGGCAATTTTGCCGGTTCTGTGGTCGCTATTCCCGCATCATCGTTATCTGTTAGACGCCGATTTTGAGCTGAACGCAGAGTTGGAGCAGAGCGGCTACGCGGTGAAACCTATTGCTGGACGCTGTGGTAACAACATCGGTCTAATCAGCCATGAAGATCGGGTGCTGGATGAAACGTCCGGTAAGTTCGCTGAACAGAAAAATATCTACCAACAGCTTTGGTGTTTGCCGGAAGTTGCTGGACGCTATATTCAGCTATGTACCTTTACCGTCGGCGGCCATTACGGTGGCGTATGCGTGCGTTCTGAAACGGGATTAGTCATCAAGAAAGAGAGTGATATCGATCCGTTGCGGATTATTGATGACAAGGACTTTATCCTCTAACGGAAGCCGCTTTTAATTCGGCGTGCTGTGTAGATTGTGCAGCACGCCGTTTTGTTTTTCACCCATCTGATTTATCCCTCGCGAATTATTCAACATTATCCTTGACCAATGACAAGGTACCCAAGCTATTAGCCTCTTTATAATCGAGCCCATTTATCTGCTCACTGGTGTGAAAGTATGGCTTATCAACTGAATCTTAATTGGCCTGAATTTTTAGAGAAATACTGGCAAAAAAAACCTGTTGTATTGAAAAACGCCTTCCCGAACTTCGTTGATCCAATCACGCCGGATGAGTTGGCAGGCTTGGCGATGGAGCCGGAAGTGGATAGCCGTTTAGTGAGCCAGAAAAACGGCGAATGGCAGGCGAGCAACGGGCCATTCGAGCACTTTGATGGTTTGGGTGAAAGCGGCTGGTCGTTGTTGGCTCAGGCGGTTAACCATTGGCATGCGCCTTCTGCAGAACTGGTGCGTCCGTTCCGCGTATTGCCGGACTGGCGTTTAGACGATCTAATGATTTCGTTCTCTGTTCCTGGCGGCGGCGTTGGGCCGCACATCGATCAGTACGACGTATTCATTATTCAAGGGATGGGCAGCCGTCGCTGGCGCGTGGGTGACAAATTACCTATGCGTCAGTTCTGCCCACACCCAGCGCTCTTGCATGTGGATCCGTTCGAGCCAATCATTGATGAAGATCTTGAACCCGGGGATATTTTGTATATTCCACCAGGATTCCCGCATGACGGCTTCACTCACGAAACGGCGTTGAACTATTCCGTTGGTTTCCGTGGGCCGAACGGCAGAGATTTAATCAGCAGCTTTGCTGACTATGCGCTGGAAAACGATCTTGGCGGTGAGCATTACAGCGATCCTGATTTGACCTGCCGTGAACATGTAGGCCGTATCGAAGATTATGAAGTCGATCGCCTGCGCGGGATGATGATCGAGATGCTCAATCAGCCTGAGGATTTCAAACAATGGCTGGGGCGTTTTGCGACTACGCCGCGTCATGAGTTGGATATCGCGCCAGCTGAACCGGCTTATGAACCTGATGAAATCCTTGATGCGCTGCTGGGCGATGAAGTCTTAACTCGCCTGAGCGGTCTACGTGTGCTGAACATTGGTGATAGTTTCTTTGTTAACAGCGAGCCAATGGACGCCGTTGAGCCTGAAGCCGCCGATGCGCTGTGCCGTTATACTACGGTAGGTAAAAAAGAGCTGGGTGATGCACTGAATAATCCCGCCTTTGTTGCTGAACTCACTGATTTAGTCAATCAGGGATACTGGTACTTTGATGAGTAAGCGCGGTTTTCATTAATCGTTGTAATGATTCTTAAAGGGATGACAATTGTTATCCCTTTTTTCTATCGGTTTGTGGCTAGTCACCGCCGTTTTCACCCATATTTGAAATGAGCGATGAATATTTTTCTTATGAATCATTGAGTGAAAATAAAATAACGCATTCGACCTATGTCTTTCTTGGTGAGTCGCGTTATCCATTGATTCACTTAGAAAACATAGTTTATTAAGTAATATTTCCAAGCCAATCATTTCGGTATGTCACTGCTATATTATTTCAACGTTTACTTTGTTTTTTTAAATTAATTTTTCATGTAAATGACTCACTGATATATATTCTGTTATTGGGATTTATTTATATTTAAATGGACGTGAAAAATGCTAGGGATTATATTATCTCACCTTCATTGTTATTCATCCTTCAGACAGTGTTCCCAATATGCCAACGATAGTCACTCATGCCGCTGTACCCTTGTGTCTGGGGTTAGGGTTAGGTCGAAAAATTATTCCCACGCGACTCTTATTTGCCGGAATGGTGCTATCGATGTTGCCGGATGCTGATGTTTTGTCGTTCAAACTTGGGGTGGCCTATGCCAATGAATTTGGGCATCGCGGTTTTACTCATTCTTTGTTATTCGCCTTCTTTGTGCCAATACTCTGTCTATTGGGGACTCGATGGTTTCGGGCTAGCATACTGAGGGTTTGGTCGTTTCTCACTGTTTCGCTGCTTTCTCATAGTCTTCTTGATTCAGTTACCACTGGAGGTATGGGCGTAGGCTGGCTGTGGCCTTGGTCGGATGAGCGATTTTTTGCACCGTGGCAGGTCATCAAAGTCGCGCCTTTTGCGTTGTCTCGCTATCTCACACCATCAGGATTCGCCGTAATTTATTCTGAATTACAATGGGTTTGGTTGCCTGGATTCGTTTTTATTGGGGTGCTTTTTCTAATACGAAAAATAGGCATGCTTCGTTAGGCTCGGCGTCATTTCTCTAGACGTTCTCGCCGCGGCCATTTTCACTGAAATGTGCTTTATTTCAGGTGAGCATTAGCTCAGAGCAAATATGGGTATGTCACGTTGACGCAGCTAATCAATCGACTTTAGATATACATCGGCACATTGGTTCTGCATAGGATAATCTTTAATGAAAAGTTTCTTTATCTCTTCACTGAATGCGCATCTACGCTATCAAGATTTACCCGGAAACGGTCTGCCCATTATTTTTATTCACGGGCTAGGCTGTGCTTCCTCTTATGAGTATCCAAGAGTGGTGATGGAGCCCATATTTCGCCAGCGCAGAATTATATTGTTAGATTTGCTGGGAGCGGGGTATAGCGACAGACCTGCAGCGTTCAGCTACAGCACTAGCGACCATGCTCGGATTATTTCTATGCTGATTGATACATTAGATCTGCCGGAGTGTGATGTTTATGGGCATAGTATGGGCGGCAGTATTGCGATTGAAGTGGCGGCTATGCTGCCTCATAAAGTGAAAACACTCGTGGTTTCTGAACCTAACTTTGACAGTGGCGGTGGTTTTTATAGTCGCTTGATTGCTGAGCAAACCGAAGGTGAATTTGTGCGAGTAGGCTATTCTCGGGTGCTTGAAAAAGAGAAAACGCCTTGGCTGGGCTGCGTGTCGGCTACGGCACCCTATGCCTTGCATCGCGGCGCATCTTCTCTGGTTACGGGCGTTGAGCCTACGTGGCGCGAACTGATTTACTCACTTTCTATGAAGAGATGGATGATTTTTGGTGAAAATTCTTTGCCTGATGTTGATCAGTTCGAGCTACCAAAGCATGGTATTCAGGTACTTACCATCCCTCATGCTGGGCACTCAATGTCGTGGGAAAATCCTGAAGGATTAGCAAAGGCGCTATGCCAAGCATTTAGTCTAGCCGAGTAATGATATTGTCGATGCGGTTTGAAGCGTACTTCCACAGGCTCATAGCGCTTCCAGAGTATTCTACGTTTGGGTCTTAATGCGATGAAGATGAAGCGCGGTTTACGCGCTTCATTGAGCAGGATAACGAGTGGAATAGCTTGTTACGTAAAGACGAACGGCATCCACAAGAAACCCGTGATTAGAAGCAGCAGTAAAAAAATTACGCCAAAAATCGCACCCAGCCTCCAATAATCGGTGGTTGGCAAGTAGCCGCTTCCATAGTAGATGGGGCTAGGGCCTGTTGCATAGGGCGTTAAAATACTCCCCAACCCGATTGCTGCGCCCACCATTAGACAGAAGATAGGCAGTGGAATGGCGGGTATTCCTATTGCGGCTGCAATCATCATTGGGGCTAGCGCAGAAGTGTATGCCGTGGCACTGGCGAAAAAGTAGCGCAGCAGATAAAAAACGACAATCAAAGCTATCATGACTAACGTTGGTGAATAGGTAGAAAGCCCTTGCGAGAGCCGTTGGCCAAACCATGGAATAAATCCAGTGTCATTTAAGCCCGTGGCTAACGTAATTAACGACGCTAACCAAAAGAAAACGCTCCATGCGGACTTATTACTAATAATGTCGTCCCAGGTAATAATATTGGTCACCAGCATAATAGCGACAACGCTATATCCGACCATCGCAGCATCAATATAAGCACCGCCAAATATCCATAATAGAAGAGCGGCCGCCATCAAAATCAGCATTCTCTTTTCTTTACGACATAAAGGCCACATCGCGACGAGTTCTTCTTTAGCCCACTGAGGGACTTGATGACCGGATTTTAGCACTGGCGGATAAATGATATAGGCTAACCATGGAACCAACAGTACTAAGCCTATGCTGAGAGGCAACATTCCTAAAAACCAGTTTCCCCAGCTTATCGACATCCCCGTCGCACTTTTCATAAGGCCAATAAGCAGCAAATTAGGTGCCATGGCCGTTAAGAAAATAGCGCTGGTGACACAGTCTGCCGTGATCCCCATCCACATGATGTATGAGCCGATATTGCGGGAACTACGGCTATTAGGCTGAGAATCATATAGCGGGGGAAGGTTGCGGATAATAGGGTAAATTATTCCAGCGCCACGTGCGGAGTTGGACGGTGTTACGGGAGCAAGGATGAGCTCCGATAGCATGATTGCGTAGCCTAAAAATAGCGTTTTGTGTCCCATTTTATTGACTAAAATGAGAGCGATACGGCGACCTAAGCCGGTTTTTTCATATCCCGTTCCAAACATAAATGCAGCGAAAATAAGCCATATGACGGAATTTGAAAAACCAGATACCGCCCACGAGAGTGCTTTGGTGGTGAATTTAAATCCTGTTTGCGACATCTGAATGGGGCTAAATAGCAGCCACGGCGATAATACGGCAATAATGGCGATGCCAACCATGGCGACGACGGCTCCGGGAATGGGTTCCAAGATCAATCCAACGATGATCCCCATAAATACAGAGAAAAAAAGCCATGCATGAAGCTCAAGACCTGAAGGTGTAGGAAACGAAGCGAGGATCAGCGTCACAATAAGCGGTGCCAGATACCGCCAATAATTGCGGAAAAAGGGCATGGTAACGTCCTATGAGAAAGAGAGGCTCAGCCTCTCTTTATTGGATTATTTCATCGGGGTTATTTTATGTAATGAACGTGCTCGCAGATTTCATTCACAATCGGCTCGCGGCGCTCTGCGAATATTTTTTTATTTTCTGCGATCAGATTATTACCATGGGTATCGATAGAGACGATGAGCGGGCCAAACTCTTTGACTCGGCATACCCATAGAGATTCAGGCATACCCAATTCGGTCCAATGGACTTCTTCAATTTCCTCAACCTGTGTGGCCGCTAATACTGCGCATCCTGCGGGGTAAATAACATGCAGTGCTTTGTGTTGTTTGCAGCCCTCTTCGGTCAATGGCCCCATTCCACCTTTACCCACGATCAATCTAACCCCAGTTTGTTCGATGAACTCTTTTTCAAACGTTTCCATACGCATGCTGGTGGTGGGGCCGATAGAAACCATCTCCCATTTGTCTTCATTTTTCCGCACGATAGGGCCAGCATGAAAGATGGCTTTGCCGCGCAGATCGTAGGGGATAGGGCGCTTAAGCTCTATTAATCGACGATGGCAGACGTCACGGCAGGTGACTAATGTTCCGGTGAGATAAATAACATCACCGACGCGAATATCAGTTAAATCATCAGCGCTGATGGGTGTGGTAAGGATCTTTTTCATAGTGAACCCCGCGTATGGGAAATGGATTCAGAAGTGAGGTCTGCATGAACAAGCAGCGTGCCGCGTCGGTGAGCCCAGCATCCGGTTGAAACGGCGACACCAATCGTCGAGGGATGACGAGCCGCTGATTCAATATGAACCCCCATGACAGAACTATTACCCATGAGTCCCTGCGGCCCAATACCTAGGCGATTGAGTCCTTCTTCCAAACGCAGTTCAAGCTCAGCGGCTTTAGGGTTAGGATGACGTGTGCCGATCGGACGCAGAATCGCCTTGCGCGATAGCACCGCGGCAGTTTCCACCGAGGTCGCAATCCCAACGCCGACCAAAACAGGCGGGCAAGCATTAACCGCCAACGTAGAGATATTCTCAAAAACAAATTTCACTACCCCTTCATAGCCTTCTGAAGGCATGAGCACTTTTGAGCGACCAGGCAGTGTGCATCCGCCTCCAGCCATATAGACTTCAATTTCGGCATCGGTGCCGTCTGGCACTAAATCCCATGTCACCCAAGGTACGCCGCTACCGGTATTTTTCCCTGTGTTCACCTCATCAAAGATTTCTACCGCATTGTGGCGCAGAGGGGCTTTGACGGTAGCATCTTCAACCGCTTGTTTTAAAATAGCTTGCAGCTCTGCCAGTAATGGAAAACGCGTACCGACTTTGACGAAAAACATAATTTCGCCGGTGTCCTGACATGCAGGGCGGTTGAGGTCGATTGCTTTTTGCATATTATCGAACATGGTGTGATAAATAATTTTCCCCATTGAGGATGTTTCTGCTTCGCGTAATGCTTTTAATTTATCAACAACATCGTCTGGCATTCGGGTTGAAATCATCGCAGTGAAATTCGCAACTATCTGCGTTAATTTATTTATGCTTTCCTGTTTTTTTTGCTCATTCATTAAAGATCACTCCAGGGCTAGTATAATTCTGGATAATAAAGAGAGAATTAACTCTGATGTCATTAAACTACCACGATTAATGTGGGTTTATGGATTTTGGAACTGTGAATATTAAATTTACGATTTGTTAATCTTCGTTTTAAATAGATATTTTTCTAAACTTTAAACACAGCGGTATCATTTTATTAACACTAAAGATGTTGATCGGGATCAGTCATTTAATCGGTTCTATTGGTGCAAATGGGAAATAACGTCATCATGTACCTGTCATGCATCAAGTGGCATGTGTATAGGCTACGTTTGTTATCCGTCCCACTCTAGGGACTCACTTTCAGGCCAGCACAAGTGCTGTTTAACAAGGCTAAAGACGTGTTGTCCTACAACGAGAATCGTTTAGGGTATAGTGTCAATGCTGCACAGGAGATGAGACGGATGGATAACCAAACGGTACTAAATCAGTACCCTTTACCCAAAGATTTGCAGGTGCTGGTTGAAATTGTGCGCTGCGGCAGTTTTAGCGCCGCGGCAGAAAGTCTTGGGCAAACGCCTGCCTTTGTGACTAAACGAATTCAAATTTTGGAAAATATTTTTGGTACAAAACTGTTGAATCGTTCCGCTCGTGGGGTTGCCCTGACAGACAGTGGAAAACAGTGCTATGAACAGGGCCTGAATATTCTCACGCAGCTACAGAAGCTTATGGATGATCTCGGGCAAACCAAAACTCAACCGGCAGGAATGGTGCGTATTGGCTGGAGTTTTGGTTTTGGCCGTAGCCATATTGCGCCTGCGATTACACAACTAATGCAATTATATCCAGAATTACAGATTCACTTTGAACTGTTTGATCGTCAAATAGATTTAAGTCGCGATAATATCGATATTGATATTAGAATAAATGATGAAATTCCTGATAACTATATCGCTAGATTACTGGCTAAAAATAAACGCATTTTATGTGCATCACCTAAATACTTCGAAAAGAGAAATCCTCCTCAAACATTAACCGAATTGCTGGAGCATGATTGCCTCATTACTAAAGAGCGCGATTCGACGGCGGGCATTTGGGAATTAGAGTGCGAACATGAGAAAAAAACCGTCAAAATATCGGGGCATCTATCGTCTAATAGCGGAGAAATTATCCTGCGTTGGGCATTAGAAGGTAAAGGTATCATGATGCGTTCAGAATGGGATGTCGTGCCATTTTTAAACAGTGGAAAATTAATTCGAGTTTTGCCTGAGTATTCGCAAAGTGCAAATATTTGGGCTGTTTATCAAAAACCGCTATATCAAAGTGCGAAATTACGGGTCTGTGTCGATTTCCTGACTCAATACTGCCACGATGCGTTTAGCGAAAAATAACTCTGTCTATGCATTTGGTCGTAGCAGGGGGGTATCAGCAGTGTTTATCTCCGTTTAAAACCACCGCTGATTTTTTAGGTAGATGCCGAGCCTAGCAATCTATTATTGCTTAGTGACAATATGCGCGGCAAACCCCGTCACTTCAGGGGCAATATCCTCTTTTAGCGTCAGCTGTGGAATATTGTAATCACCGTGGTTTTGCTTACGGAACGCGATGGGCTGGGTATGCCACAAATCATCCAGCCGCTGGCCAAGCTGGTTACAGATAGCGGGAAAGTTGTCTGTGTTCACTTTGCTGGTGTGGTAGACCACAAAAGGCGGCAGTACGTCGAATCCTGGATAGTGCAAAATACCGTGCTGGATCGGGAATAGAATATCGTTGATTGGCCCGTTAATGCCACGCTCGCTGTAGTGCGGCTCCCATCCACCGGCGGTTACCATCAGCATGGCACGCTTACCCACAAGAGTACCTTCACCGTAGCGGTCGCCCCAATGTTGGTCATTATGTTCGCCTACGCCATAGGCGAAACCATAAGCATAAACGCGTTCTACCCAACCTTTCATAATGGCTGGCATAGAGAACCACCATAGCGGAAATTGGAAAATCACCGCATCTGCCCACATCAGTTTTCTTTGCTCAAGGGCGATGTCATCGCTTTGCAGCCCATTCTCGAAAGCGTACTTTGAGTCTAGCGAAGCATCAAAATAGCTGTCGTCTCGACGAGTTTTAGCGTCGCTGGCGTCCAAGGCTGACTTCCAATTCATGGCATATAAGTCTGAAACCTGTACATCATGTCCGGTATTTTTCAGATGCTCAATGGTGAAGTTTTTTAGCGAACCGTTAAGTGATTTAGGTTCAGGATGGGCATAAACAATCAGGACATTCATTGCGGTTATCTCAAAAAGAAAGAGATCGCAGATTAGAAGTTTGTCATATTCATGAGAAATGAATTTCTGATATTTCAGGTATTAATATGAGTAATCTCCGCCGGCTCGACCTTAATTTATTGGTAACACTTGATGCTCTGCTTACTGAGCATAATGTCACGCGAGTTGCTGAGAAACTTAACTTTTCCCAGCCATCGATCAGTGTTCATCTGTCAAAACTACGCGATATTTTCGACGATCCTTTGTTACTGCCAGGACCGAGAGGCATGTTGCCCACGGCGAAGGCTGAATCATTGCGTGAACCGCTGAGGGTTGCATTGAGCGCCTTGGAGAGCGTGGTGGCGCCAACTAAACCCTTCGAACCGATTACGGCAAAAAATACGTGGACGGTATCTGCTGCGGACTATAGTGAATCCACGGTGGTGTTGCCCGTTCTGACGGGGTTACGCAGCGTTGCACCCAATACACGGTTATCGGTGATTGAACTGGCACCGGCAAAAATAGCTAAGCAGTTGGAAATGGGGGAGATTGATATTGCGTTTCATGTCAGCGATGAGGCTTCCCCGGAGCTGCATCGCAAAACTCTTTTCTCTGAGCGCTATGTGCTTGCTGGGCGTCAAGGGCATCCGCAGCTGTCGCCTGCGATCACACCCGCGCAGTTTTGCGCATTGGATCATGTGATTGTGTCGCCAAGCGGCGGTGGTTTTTGTGGGGTCACGGATGATGCGCTAGAGCAGGCTGGACTCATGCGCCGCGTGGTGCTTTCAGTGCCTCATTTTCTGTTTGTAAAATCGGTTCTGGCGAGTACCGATCTTGTGGCCATGTTACCTTTGCGCTTGGCGGTCGCCAGCCCTGAACTGCAATACATTGAACCTCCGCTGGCGATTGCAGGATATGAAATGTCGATGCTGTGGCATGAGCGTTCTCATCGCGATCCTGCCCACCGCTGGCTGCGTGATTTTATTGCGAGATCGGTGTGATTTAACGAAATTTGCAGCAATATGTAGCGGAATAACTCTTAGCTATACCGCTACATGCGAGCTACGGCATTTTATTCAATCGCTCTACCGCTTCGTTTTTCCAAATTGCGGCGAGCTGCTCGATTTTGCTGACAGCCTCAAGATCGGTGGCTAAGGCGTTGGGATTAAAAATAATATTTTGTACTCGGCTTAGTGTCCAATCAGCGTGAGGGCGTTCGATAAGCGTTATCGTTGTTCCAGCTTGAACTTCACCCGTTTGTAAGACGCGATAAAACCAACCGTTGCGCGATTGCTGATGCATAAGATCGGGCGCTTGCGCGTCATCCAAACGGGTCGCCATCGTGTTGCACGCCACTCGCCCCCAAGAGACTTGCACCACTGCGTTACCCATTTGGTAAATATCGCCGATGCAAATGGTCTGCTCGGTAAGGCCAGTCGTTGCGAAGTTTTCACCAAAAATCCCTGGAAGGGCAAATGCGTCGGCCTGCGTCGGATAGCGCGTGCGCCAGAAATCATAGTGCTCCAAGGCATAGTTCATAATGGCACATTCGGGATCGTCAAAATGTTCTCGCAAGCCATCTTGCGTTTCGATGCCGTGCGAATTGATATACACGCGCCCCTCAACCAGCCTTTTTTGGCGAGTTCCATCCGCCAACAGCTGATTGCACAAAATAAACTTGAGGGTCGCTAGTGGTTGTTGATTGTTCATTTCTACAGTTCCTAAATACCCGTTAATTCCCTCAACAGGGTAACGCCGTTCGTTTAAGCGCTCGAGAGACACGGGTTCTACGACCCCATCGGTGTGCTCCTCCTAAGTCGAGCTTATGTGAACGGCGTTACCCAAAAGAAGAGATAACGTTAGAATTTATACTCGATGCCAGCCCAGTAGTTACGCCCTTCTTCGACGAAACCTTCGGTATAGGCGTAGGCGGTATCAAATACGTTATTGACCGAGGCGTTGACGCTGAGGCCTTTTACGATTTCATAATCCGCACGTACGTTGGTTACGGCAAATCCGGCGGCTTTTTGGCTACCATCGCTGTTGCTATAGCTTGAAGAACGCGCTTCTTCAGATAGCGTCAAACTCAGCGGCTGCCACGGCGTATAGGTTACCCAGCCCATCACGGTTTGAGTCGGCAGCCCGGTGACTTTGCCAACCTCTTTATCTTTAACGTCGCTATGAATCAGGCTATAGCTAAGACCTATTTTCACTTGATCCGCGATGAGCCCGTTTACACCCAGATCTAGCCCGGTATAGTCCACTCGGCCGCTGTTTCGGTTTTGCACCGTATCAGCATCAATGTTTTGCGTAAGAATGGCATCGCTGATGCGGTTGTAATAAACGCTGGCCTCATAGCCCCAGTTTTCGTTGATGTAGCCGGTATAGGTCAGATCCACGCTGCGGGCGCGTTCCGCCTTCAGATTCGGGTTAACCAAAGCGGTTTGACCAAAGGCTGGGCGCGACGTGGTGTAACGTTCTTTGAGCGTAGGGAAACGGCTGCGATCGGAAACCGACAGCGCGATAGCATCACGGTTCTCAAAGTTGTATTTAGTCATGGCCTGCCAGTTGAAGGCATTTTGGTTGTTGTTGTCATAGTGGGTAATAGAGCCATCTTTTTCATGCTTCATCCCCTCTAGGCTATCGCGCCAGTCATAGCTGATCCCTGCCACGACATCCCACTGATCGTCAACCGCCCATTGGTATTCGCTGGAAAGCGACCATGTACGGTCTTTATAGCGGTCGTAGGGGGCGTTGCGCTCGCCTTGTTCGCGGTGAACATCCTCTTTCCAGTGTGCGGCGAAGGAGAGCTGGTCGCGTTCGCGCAGATCGGCGGAAAGCTGTAACCCTGCACCGTCGGTGTAGTCGTCATAGTGACTGTAGCTCCCTTTCTTATTTTTCAGGTCGCTCAGTGAGTTATACATTAGCAGGGTATTTTTAAACGTATCGCGGTAGGCGCGGCTTTTTAACGTAAAGATATCACCCAGTTTAGTGGTGCCTTGGTAGTAATAACTCTCTTTGTCGTACTCCGGCCATTGCCAATACTTTGGTTTTTGTCCGCTGTCACCGGCATATGGCGGGTTCTGTTTCTCGCCATCTTGCTTGATGTAGGTAAAGGTATATTCATCATTTTCGCGCGGGGTAAAACCTAATTTGACGATGCCGCGTTTGTCATCGGATTCTGAGTTGGTACGCTTGCCGTCTTTACCCGCGACTGGGTTGTCTACGCTATCAGGCAGACCGCTAAACCGTTGTTTAAACTGACTGCCGCTTATTTGCAGATAGCCAAGATCGCCCTTCATGCCTAACGATGCGTTAGTATCAAAGGCGTTATCTTTGCCGCGCGCCCAGCCCTGACGATAGCTAATATTACCCTCTAACTCTTTTTTCGGTTTTTCCGTGGTGAGGTTGATTGAGCCCCCCATTTGATTTGGACCTTGAAGCAGTGAGGTGTAGCCTTTGGAGACTTCTAGTGAGGCTAAATTGGCGGTCAGGAAACGGCCTAAGTCCAGATTGCCATCGTAGGGAACATAGATCGGCACCCCATCGTAAAATACCGGCACTTGGCGATTATCAAATCCACGCACTCGAACCTGTAATTCGTTGCGTCCACCAGACTTTTGCAACGATACACCGGGGATCACGCTAAGCGCGTCGGCGACATTGCGCTTATCGAGTTTGGTAATGGTTTCTTGATCGAGGATCTCACTAGTATTCCCTACCGGACTACTCCAAACGGTCATCACGTCATCATCTGCAGCCTGTACGTCTCCTGTGGTAAATCCACCTGTCATACACAGAGTGACGGCAGTACATAGAGTTGTTTTTCTCATTTTATCCTTATCCCCAGTATCGATATGTTTTTTTTTATATAACGATAGTTGTGTTGATTGGAGGCTGTCAGTCGCCTCCAATGTGGAACGCTGTTAGTTAGTTTGTTGGCGTAAGGCGCACTTTAATGTCTGCGGGCGGTGCGTAATAAGGCGCGGAGGTCACCAGCAATGGCACACCCGTTTGGGCAAATTCACTGATGGTGTTGAGGTTGATCCCGCCTGCCAGCGATAGGCGGCAGTTTGGCGCCTGTTTTTGTCCAAAGGCTTTGATCTCTACAATTTCTTGAGGCGAAAATTTATCGAGTTGCAGAATATCGGGTAGACCATTGGACTGGCCGAGTAACACCGCTTTGGCATCTTCAGGCGTATCAGCCTCAACGATGATGGATTTTTCCGGTGCTTGCTGGCGAAGGGTGGTAATCATGCTTTGCCAGTTATTGGGGGAATCGCAGAATCGGCGATGGTTAGCGAATAGCAGAATAGTTTCGCTACAGCCGGCGCGGTGGATTATCCCCCCTGCGGCTATCACGGCTTGCTGGGCTAGCAATTGGGTACCGGGAATGGTTTTCCGCGTGCAAGCGATTTTCCCGTTAGGGGAATAGCGTTGTAGGATCTGGCACATACGGTAGAGATAGTCGGAAACACCGCAGCTCCATTCCAATAGGTTTTGTACTGCTTTCCATCCCTGATGCAGTGCCTGGGCGCGGCCTTTAGCGGTAAGTAGGATTTCGTCAGCGCTTGCTATATCACCGTCGTAAAGGTGCTGCTCAACGTTTAGTCCTAAGCGTAAAAGCATACGTCTAGCGGTGTCGATGCCGCTGATACAGCCGCCTTGTCGGTGATGAAATCGCATCACACCGCTGCGTGCGCCAATACCGAGAGCGCGAGTCGTGAGGTCTCCGCCGTGGATATCATCCATTAACCATTGATCGAGCTGGCTGTCGGGAATGAAAATCATAATGCCTCCAGAGACGAGGCGTTTTTTTCCCAAGAGATCAGTGCCCAGTCGCGCGTGGATGAGGCGATGGTTAGGTCGTGCTTTTTCTGATGAGTGTAGTAATCAAACAGTCGCTGCTGTTCTTCATCATTCAACGTGCCTAAAGACCAACTGGTGCTTTCATAAAAACGCTCGAAAGTATCGGTGTTCCCCTGACAATTGGGCCCGCGAATAAAATCGACGCGTGCATGAATACCCAATTGATACAACACATTAACGGCATAGATGTAGTTAGGCAGCTCGATAACTGGGCGGCCAATAACCCGCTGAACTTCGGCATTCACAAACGAGGGGCTGACGGTATGGGTGGTGTAAACTCTTAGCCGTGCCGATTGATGAATTTTTTGCATAGCGCGACGTAAATCACCAACCAGCGTTGAACGCGAGGCTACGGCAATATCACATTGCGGCAGATCGTCCCAGCTTTCCTCCCAAGCACGGCGGGTGAGGGTGACGTTCTCCAACTGCATTGCCCGCGCGCGTTTTTCGGCGACATCAAGCATACCTTTGCTGTAATCAATGCCGTAAACATGCTCTAGCTTATCAGCCACGTTTAGACATACGGAACCCGGCCCACAGCCGACGTCCAGTAAGGTTTTGGCGTTGCTGAAATCCATTTTGGCGATCAACTGTACCAGATAAGGGTCTTGTGGATTGGCGCAGGTCACGGCCATTTTCTCCGCGCGTTTATCCCAGTGTTCTGGCGCTTTTTCTGTACGTTGGGCGAGCGTGAGTTGTTGTTGGTAAAGTGCGGCAAAATCTATTTCATCGATCAGCATAGTATTTCCTTTTATCGATCTTTAAATTCCCAGATGTGTTTCTATTTCCTCTGTACTGACTTGATATAGCCGAGACAGTGAGGCGCTGTTAAGCATCTGCTGTGGCGTCCCTTGTAATGCACCGACCTGTGGACTGAGCGTCACAATCGTATCGGCAACGGCTTTGGCATGCATGGGATGGTGAGTCGACATCAGTAAGGTGATGCCAGCCGTTTTGAGCTGACGAATGCGCTTCAGCAGTGTGATCTGATGTCCAAAATCCAGACTGGCTGCAGGTTCATCCATCACCAATAGCTCAGGCTGTTGCACTAACGCTCGCGCAATCAAAACGAGCTGTCGCTCGCCGCCGCTCAGGGTGGGAAAGCGACGTTGTTCAAGGTGTGCAACGCCTAAGGTTTCTAGTGTGTCCAGAGCGAGTTGGCGATCGCGTAGGTTCGGGGAGGCAAATAACCCAAGGTGAGCACTGCGCCCCATCGTCACCATATCGATTACGCTATATGAGAAAGGGCCGTTGTGAGCTTGAGGGACATAAGCCACTTTTTGTGCCAGCTTGGCGGCAGACCATTGAGGTAAAGGTTTGCCTGCCAGAGCGATCTCGCCATGAAGAACGGGCAATAGACCAAGCAGTGTGCGCATTAACGTCGTTTTTCCACAGCCGTTGGCACCTAGCAAGCAGCACATTTCTCCACGTTGCAGCGTAAAGCTGACGTTGTGCAGCACGGGCTGATGGTGATATCCCAGTGCCACATTGTTGAATACGACCATCGCCATCAGCGCCCCCCTCGCAGTAATAGCAGCAAGAAAAAGGGAGCGCCGATCAAGGACGTCAGGATCCCTAACGGCAGCTCGCTGGCGAAAACGCTAACCGCAAACGGTACCGGACGA
>OATP01000530.1_pt1 | contig 21583 bp, 20 predicted proteins | sample 1495041 | NCBI WGS metagenome assembly OATP01 (sample SAMEA2579972, study PRJEB22360) | human gut metagenome | biome: human gut; feature: human-associated habitat; material: faeces | place: Denmark | collected 2008/2010 | reverse complement strand
ATTCAAAGACAAGAAGAGGCTAGGACTTTTGTCCCAGCCTCTTCTACTTCTTATTTGTAAACTTCTTGATAAAACTCGATCTTGTCACCTTTTTTAACAGTGGTTTCTGCTGCTCCTTTTGGAGCCATTTCACCATTGATCTTGTACATCCAATAGAGGCCTTTGGCTTCATCTTGGCTGTGACCGTCAATCGAAGTGATCATGCCACTTTTTTCTTCAATTTTGTAGTTGGCTTTGAGCACTTTCATGAGGTTACTATTTTCTTCAACCTTTAAGGTTTTGCTTTGGGCACTTTGCCCATCTGGGGTGATGGTAACGGTAATCGAAATTTCATTTTTCTTTGCAACTTCTGTGCTAGCAGAGTTTGTTTTATGGTTTGTGCTGTTCGACGACGTGCAACCAACTAAAAGTAAGGCTGCAAGTAAGGTCATCCAGCTAGAAATGGTTTTTTTCAACATAGAATCTCCTAAAAATACGATAGAGTAAAGGGTAAAAGCCAATGGTTGATAGGGCGTGGGCTAGGTTAAAGCTAAAGCCATTGACCAAGGCATAGGTCCACCATGGCATGTGGTAGAAGACGGCATAAACGCTATCAATCAAAACCCCATAGCCAAAGGACATCAAGCCCACCAAAAGGATCTGGATAGCAAGGGGGAGCCACTTATAACACATGCGCCAAAGAAGCATCCAACAGCCAAATGCGGCAATCTGAAAGAAAACAATCAGGCCCATCCCCATAAAAAAAGCTGAGACAAACATGGTCAGCGCCATGACAAGAAAGGCGAAAATATAGCCTTCAAAGATCACCAAGAGAAAGAAGATGGCTGAGATAGGCTGGACATTGGGAAACGGAGCAAAGGCCTGACGCAAGGCCACACAAAGTGCGGCAAGAAGCGAAATCCGAGTCAATCGCTGCAGTGTCATCGCTATCTCCTAGACAATTTCAAATTTGACAGCGCCAGCTGTCGTTCCAACCTTGATGGTTTGGCCTTCATGGACTTCTCCCTTGAGAAGAAGCTCAGCCAACTGATCTTCCACCTCAGTCTGCAAGACACGGCGAAGAGGACGTGCTCCCATTTCAGGATCATATCCTTTGGTCGCAAGCAATTTGAGCGCAGACGGCTGGAATTTGAGGGTCATGCCTTGTTCGGCCAAGGTCGCAACGAGCGGTTTCACCATGACTTTCACCACCTGTTGCATGTCTTCGCTTGATAGGCTATGGAAGACCACCTTTTCATCAATCCGGTTGATAAACTCTGGACGATAGGTCTTCTTCAACTCTTCAAACATGCGTTTTTCCATATTGGACTGGTCAAAGCGGATATCCTTGGCGCCAAAGCCGACTGTCTTATCATCTCGAAGGGCTGTTGCTCCAAGGTTTGAAGTCATGATGATAATGGTATTGGAGAAATCGATCTTCCGTCCTTTGCTGTCGGTTAAAACCCCATCATCCAAGACTTGCAAGAGGACATTGAAAATATCCGGATGCGCTTTTTCCACCTCATCAAACAAGAGGACCGAATAAGGCTTGTTGCGGACTTTCTCGGTCAATTCGCCCCCTTCTTCATAGCCCACATAGCCTGGAGGGGCACCATTGAGTCGGCTCGCTGCGAATTTTTCCATGTACTCACTCATGTCAAAACGAATGAGAGCCGATTCATCATCAAACAGCACTTCTGCCAAGGCTTTGGCAAGTTCCGTTTTTCCGACTCCGGTAGGTCCTAGGAACATGAAAGAACCGATCGGACGCTTGTTGCTACGGATACCCGATTGGTTGCGCCGAATCGCCCGGCTGATGCTCGAAACGGCTTGGTCTTGCCCAATCACGCGCTTGTGCAATTCTGCTTCTAAGTTGAGGTACTTCTTAGCATCCGTTTGAGTCAGTTTTTGAGTTGGGATACCCGATAATTGGCTCAAGGTCACTAAGACATCCTGATCCGTTACTTCTTTTTTATAGACAACCGGTGCAATTTCTACTTGTAAGAGCTGGGCGGCTTTTTTCCACTTCCCATCCATCAAGGCACGGTCCAAGGCGCTTAACTCCTCTTTTACTTGAGCCTTTGAATGGCGGTTTTGAACGGTTGCAGCTGCCTCATCCAAGAGGTCAATGGCTGAATCTGGCAATTGACGGCTGGTCAAATAGCGATGGGCATATTTGACAGCTGTTTCAATGGCATCATCGGTAATGGTCACATGATGGTGGTTTTGGTAGGTCTCTTTCAAACCTTGAAGGATCTGGATGCTGTCAGCGACACTAGGCTCTTCAATGGTGACTTTGGCAAAGCGACGAGAGAGTGCCGCGTCTTTTTCGATATGTTTTTGGTACTCATCTTGTGTCGTTGCGCCGACTGTACGAAGTGTGCCACGCACTAAAGCTGGTTTTAGGATATTGGCCGCATCCAAGGTCGAATCAATACCTGAACCTGATCCCATAATGGTGTGAAGCTCATCGATAAAAAGGATGACATGACCATCTGCCTCGATGTCCTGGATAATGTTGTTCATCCGCTCTTCAAAATCCCCGCGAAAACGGGTCCCTGCGACCACACTCATGAGATCCAACTCCAATACGCGCATTTGTGCAATCTCAGCTGGAACATTGCCACTAGCTACCCGCTGGGCTAGACCTAAAGCGAGAGCTGTCTTTCCGACCCCTGCTTCTCCAACCAAGACCGGATTGTTCTTGGTTTTGCGACTGAGGATTTGGATCATGCGCGAAATCTCAGCATCACGACCGATCACAGGCTCCAGTTGGCCGGTACGGGCCATCTCGGTCAAATCACGGGTATAGTCCTCAAGCCCACCACTGGTCGTTGGAGGCATTCCCATCATATTCCCCATGGTTTGACGGTTAGGATTTTGAGTTCGGTAGAGGCTGCGGATCGCTTTGATGTCAGCCTTGTCCCATCCCGCCTTCACTTCCAAATTTTTACGAAGCGAAGCAATAGGAACACCTTTATCTTCTTCGGTAAAGGCAAAACCAGCAAACTCCATGACTTGACTCGCCAATGTTCCACGGTCTGCAAGAAGAGAGAGCAAGACATGCTCTGTTCCAATCGCCTTGGCATGAAGGACTTGCGCAATCTCTGTAGCATGTTTCATGATGGCTTCCATTCGATAAGAAAATGGAAAAACCTTATAGCTGTTGTCGCTATGAAAAGCCTGGCCCGTAATATGCTCTGCCGCATCCTGGAACTCGTCGATCTGCATTGGGTAGTCACTCAAGACAGATCCTGCTACACTATAGGGATTATTGGCCATGGCTGTCAAGAGATGCCAGGTATCTAAGGTCTCCCCCTCATAATGACCTGCTAGTAGCTGGGCTGCTTCTATACTTTCTAACAGTGCTGTTGAATAGTTCATCTAGTCGCTATTTCCTTTTCTATCTACTTGTTGAATGATTTTTCTCAGCATATGGGCTCTCAGAATCGGAGCATCCTGAGCTAAGACCTCGTCTGAAGTCGTAGCCAGCAATAGCTGTGTTTCTCGTTGTGTCAATAGTTGTTCTTCATAGAGCATCTGCAAAATATCATTGAAGACATGCTGGCTGATTTGCTCTCCGATACTGGCTGCTAAATCCTGAAGCATCTGATGGTGATCTGAAAATTGAACCTTGCCAATACGAATATAACCACCACCACCACGCTTACTTTCCACCACATAGCCCCGGCTCTCTGTAAAACGTGTCTTGATGACATAGTTAATCTGACTTGGAACGACCTGAAAAACATCTGCCAATTCACTTCTCTTGAGTTCTGCCATTCCAGCCTGGGCCAGAATAGCCTTGATATAGGCTTCGATGCTATCAGATGTGTTCTTATTTGCCATGATGCTCCTTTCTAGTCTGCTCGTTTTTAGTTGAGGTTTAGCAGCCACAGATCAAAATTGACCTTCTTTGACTATTATACAATTTTTAGTTCTGTAAATAAAGCAAAGACTATGCAAAATCCGAAGCTCTGACGCTTTTCGTGCAGGTGATATCCCGTAGTTGAGTCCAATCATCGTAGCAGAGAAAAAAAAGAGTGTGACAGAAATCGGTCATTCGTTAGAATTCGATTTCGTCGTCCCACCTCCGCACAGCTTCAACAGTCTGGGAGACTGTTGAAGGTTGCAGATAAAGGAAACATAGGGCATCTTTGAAGCTTAAAAAGCGAACAAAGACTTAGGATACTTGCTTCGCAAGTTCTATCCGCCACCTCAAAGCAGTGCTTTGAGCACTCAACCACTGCGTCTTGCTCGACAATCCAAAAACAAGAAGGTCTGAGTTGTGCTTGCAGTTTCCTACAGATAGAATGCTCAAAAAAAGCAGGCCAGAACAAATGATGAAACATTCATTCTTTCCTGCTTTTTTGTATGGTTCAAATTATTCTGCTAGAAGAGCGTTAGCTATTTACCTCGGCTTTCTATGCATTCCTTTTATAATCCTGGTTCTTGACCAACTTCAGCTGCTACCATCCAGATGTTCTTTTCAAGTTCTGCTTTTGCTCCAACAAAGATATCGTTGGTTACATCGTCACCTTCAGCATCTGTAACATCCAAAGCTTTTTGGTACACCCCATCCAAGTAACGGAAGATTTCAAGAACACGTGTCAAACTTTCTTCCACATTTTTAGTAAATGTTCCACGGCGTTCTTCAATGTTGCTGTGTTCCAAAAATTCTGTCATACTTGAGTAAGGAGCACCACCAATTGTGATCAAGCGTTCACTCACTTCATCCAAAGTAGCATCCAAGCTGTCCATGTATTCATCCATTTTCGGATGCCAAACCATAAAGCCACGTCCACGCATATACCAGTGTACTTGGTGAAGGGCAATATGAGCCACGTAGAGATCTGCTACTACTTGGTTCAAGAGAGCTTTCGTTTCTGGAAGACTTTCTTTATTTGAAGGTGCAAAAGTTGCTACATCAGTAGCTGCTTCATGTTTCATAGTTGTCATATCGTTTCTCCTTTTTTATAATGATTATAATTAACTATGTCTTTATTATATGCTTCCTCCACCAGAAAGTCAAGATAAAAGATTTAAAAAGATCATTCCAAAGCTGGAATAGTTGTCAATTACTGGAAGATACGATAGAATGAAGAGGACTAATCGAAAGGCATAACCAATGAAATATATCTTTACCTTCCTGATCTCCATGGTTCCCCTCGTTGAGTTGCGTGGGGCCATCCCTTTTGCCATTGCAAATGGCATTCCCTTATGGACAGCGCTCCTCATTGGAGTGATCGGAAACCTTCTCCCGGTCCCTCTGATCTTCTTTTTCGCCCGTCGCACACTCACCTGGGGTGCCAATAAACCCATCATCGGAGGCTTTTTTAGCTGGTGTCTGGAAAAAGGCCATAAGGGCGGACAAAAGCTAGAAAAAGCCGCAGGAGATAAGGGAATCTTCTGGGCCTTATTGCTCTTTGTTGGGATTCCCCTTCCTGGGACAGGCGCCTGGACAGGGACCCTTGCTGCTTCTATCCTAGACTGGGATTTCAAACGTAGCAGTCTCGCTGTTATGCTTGGAGTCATCCTAGCTGGGCTTATCATGGGGACACTATCCCTTCTTTTAGGAATCAATACTTTCGCACATTAAGTAAAAGAATGAGCACATGTTATCAATTCACATAATATCTTCTCTGAAACTTTAGGTTCAAAACTCCCGAGTGCTTGAAACTTCATCGTTTCAAGCACTTTTCTCACGGCGGAAAGTTTCAGAAAGTATTTGGATAAATCTTCGGTAACGTCTGATATTTTCTGAAAACAAAGTTTGTTAATATTATAAAACAGCTTAAACAATGATATAAGATATTTCCCATACCAAAAAGAGGTTTCCATCGAAACCTCTTTTGTTTATTCTTAGTTGTTAAGAGCTGCTGCCATTGTAGCTGCCACTTCTGCTTCAAAGTCATTTGAAGCTTTTTCGATTCCTTCACCAACTTCAAAGCGAACGAATTCTACTACTGAAGCGTTAACAGATTCAAGGTAAGCTTCAACTGTCTTGCTATCATCCATGATGTAGACTTGTGCAAGAAGAGTGTAGGCTTGGTCAACTTTGGTGTTGTCCAAGAAGAAGCGGTCCATTTTACCTGGGATGATTTTATCCCAGATTTTTTCTGGTTTGCCTTCAGCTGCCAATTCAGCTTTGATGTCTTCTTCAGCTTGTGCTACAACTGCATCTGTCAATTGTGCTTTTGAACCGAATTTCAAGTGTGGAAGTGCTGGTTTACCAACCATTGCACGACTTTCGTTATCTTGGTCAATCACGTGGTTCAATTGAGCCAATTCATCTTTTACAAATTGTGCATCCAATTCTTTATAAGAAAGAACAGTTGGTTTCATCGCAGCGATATGCATTGACAATTGTTTAGCAAGAGCTTCGTCTCCACCTTCAACAACTGAGATAACACCGATACGTCCACCATTGTGTTGGTAAGCACCGAAGTGTTGTGCATCTGTTTTTTCAAGCAAAGCAAAACGACGGAATGAGATTTTTTCACCGATTGTAGCAGTTGCAGATACGTATGCAGCTTCAAGCGTTTCACCTGAAGGCATTGTCAAAGCAAGAGCTTCTTCGTTGTTAGCTGGTTTTCCTTCAGCGATGACTTTCGCTGTTTCGTTTACCAAGTCAACGAATTGAGCGTTTTTCGCAACGAAGTCTGTTTCAGCGTTGACTTCAACAACTGCTGCTACGTTACCGTTCACATAAATACCAGTCAAACCTTCAGCGGCAACACGGTCAGCCTTCTTAGCTGCTTTAGCCATTCCTTTTTCGCGAAGCAATTCGATCGCTTTTTCGATATCACCATCTACTTCAACCAATGCTTTTTTAGCGTCCATGACACCGGCACCAGATTTTTCACGCAATTCTTTTACAAGCTTAGCTGTAATTTCTGCCATTTTTGTTCTCCTATATTTTTTAATAAAATAAGAGGGTCGGGCTGAGCCCTGCCCTCTTAGGTTTCGTTACGTATTGAATAGAATTAAGCGTTGTCGCCTTCTACAACTTCAACGATTTCTTCGATTGAATCAGCTTGACCTTCAGTAGCTGCCAATTCAGCTTCTACTGTTGCAACACTGTCTTCACCTTGACGACCTTCGATAACAGCGTCAGCCATTTTCGCAGTGATCAATTTAACAGCGCGGATAGCGTCATCGTTCGCTGGGATGATAACATCGATATCATCTGGGTCAGTATTTGTGTCGACCATTGCTACAACTGGGATACCCAATTTCTTAGCTTCTTTAACAGCGATTTGTTCTTTGTGTGGATCCACAACGTACATTACATCTGGGATACGAGGCATGTCTTCGATACCGCCCAAGAATTTTTCAAGACGAGCGCGTTGTTTGTTCAACAATGCAACTTCTTTCTTAGGAAGAACTTCAAAAGTTCCATCTTCTTCCATGCGTTTGATTTCTTTCAAACGAGCGATACGTTTTTGGATGGTTCCCCAGTTTGTAAGAGTTCCACCCAACCAACGGTGGTTGATGAAGTATTGACCTGAACGAACTGCTTCTTCTGCAACAGCATCCGCAGCTTGTTTCTTAGTACCTACGAACAAGATGACTGCATCGTTTGCAGCTGCATCACGCATAAAGTCGTATGCTTGGTCTGCATATTTTACAGTTTGTTGCAAGTCGATCACGTGGATTCCGTTACGTTCTGTGAAGATGTACTTCGCCATCTTAGGGTTCCAGCGACGAGTTTGGTGACCGAAGTGTACACCAGCCTCAAGAAGTTGTTTCATTGAAATTACTGCCATGAGTAAGTTCTCCTTTTTGTTTTTTTCTCCTCTCTCAGACGTCAACTTGCAGCACGACCACAAGGGCAACGGTGCCACAATGGATCCGAGATGAGTATTTGCTGTCTTAGACAACTCTATAAGTATAGCAGAAATCGCTAGAATTCGCAAGCTATTTGAGATATTTTTTCCCGTCAATCGCTTTCACTTGCTGAAGAATTGTTTGACTCAAAAAGTTTTTCTTGACCAATCTTGATTTTTAGGTTACAATATTATATGTTATGGCGGTATAGCCAAGTGGTAAGGCACGGCTCTGCAAAAGCTTGATCGTCGGTTCAAATCCGTCTACCGCCTTGATAATAAAATTTTTTATCATCTTTTATCTTTTAAAAATTCCCCTAGCAATAGGGGTTTTTTGTTGTCATTTGCTCCTTTTCTTGATTATTGATATAATAAGGCACGCGCGATTAGCGCTTTACTTTAGAAAGGGGTTTTATGAAAAACATTCGACTTTATACGATCGGGCTTCTCTCACTGTTGACACTCGCTGCTTGCTCACCTGCCAACTCTGGGCAACAAGCAAAGACAACTTCTAGTTCAAGAAAGCCAATCAAACAATCCTCTACTAAAAAATCATCCAGTAAGAAATCCTCCAGTAAACACAAGAATGCTTCTTCTGAAAGTTCCAGCTCAGATGATTTTTCAGATCGCTTCAGCATGGATCCTGATGACGGGGCTTCTCTCCAATATGTGCCTGGAGCTGCGTCCATTCCTGAAATTGAAAAGCTTAAGAACCTTCATCCTACGACTGGTTTTATACTAAAAACTCAAGATGGCCAAGAAGTAGGTGGGCCTAAAGCTAGAAGCAGTTACGACGTCGTCGTTGCAGCCTTTGGACAGCCCATGGATAGTACAGACAGTGCGAATCCTGGCAACGGGGTTAATGTCTGGGTGACAGACAATGGCGATATCATGGCTTTCTTCCGCAATAATGTCCTAACAAATATTACCTTCCATTTGAAAGGTGGAGATGCCAACCACCAGTCTACTGCTAGCATTTCCAAATCTGATTCAGCAAAATCCGCCCTTGAACGTCTCGGAAAACCCTATGCCATCATGCGTTCGGAAAATGGGACCAGCTATCTCTATAAAGACAGCAACGGAGATGAATCTAGCTTCTCTACACAAGGAGACAAGATTTTCAGTGTCATGTCTGCTGCAGACACCAAGCGCTTACAAGGTATCACCGGCATGAATAAAAATCAATAAAGATCAATGAAAAGGAGGCTGGGACAAAAGTCCTAGCCTCTTCTTGTTTTTGGATGGTCGAGCAAGACGCAGTGGTTGAGTGCTCAAAGCACTGCTTTAGTCTTTGTTCGCTTTTTAAGCTTCAAAGATGCCCTATGTTGACGGAAACTATGTTTCCTTTATCTGCAACCTTCAACAGTCTCCCAGACTGTTGAAGCTGTCCCACTCTCTCTTTCTTACAATTCAGCAATTTGGTTCAAATTCACTTCTGCAACCGTATCGTTACCGAACATAGAAATGACCATTTTGACCTTGTTGTTATCAATTTCTGTGATCTTACCAGTGTAGTCTGTGAAGGCTCCATCGATGATGCGAACCGTATCGCCCACTTTGACATCCAAGTCAAACTCTTGAACAGTTTGACCCATAGAGAGCAAGATGCTGCGGATTTCTTCTTCCAACAATGGCGTTGGTTTTGAACGGTTCCCGTGTGATCCGACGAAACCTGTAACGTTAGGGGTATTCCGAACGACAAACCACGCTTCATCTGTCATGACCATTTCGACCAAGACATAACCTGGGAAACGATTTTCTTCGATTTCTTTAGTCTTCCCATTTTTCTCTACTTGCACCGTTTGCGTTGGAATCTCTACGCGCAAGATGTTTTCTAACATATTGTAAGTTTGCGCACGTTGCAATAGATTTTCTTTTACCTTATTTTCATATCCTGAATAGGTTTGTAGTACAAACCAGCCTTTATCAAAACTGTCCATTTGGGCATCCTTTCTTTCTTTTTAGCCTGCTCGAAAGATCTCTGAACATACTAAAAAAAGCCTCTTGGCTTTCGTTTTCCTAGCTTCATTATACCACATTTTGCCGGAATGCAAAGGGGTTTGCTGATTTATTTTTAAGAAAAGACCAGAAAAAGTGGGAGTTGGAAAGAACTCTGACTTGTTAAAAAGAGTTCGTTTTCCCACCCCCGCACAGCTTCAACAGTCTGGGAGACTGTTGAAGGTTGCAGATAAAGGAAACATAGTTTCCGTCAACATAGGCCATCTTTGAAGCTTAAAAAGCGAACAAAGATGCCAATCAACCACTGCGTCTTGCAGTTATTCCTATCAAAAATCAAAGGCTGGACAGTTTTTGCCCAGCCACTTGGCTTTTCTTCTTAAAAGAAATTGATCATGTGCAATAGGCCTTTTGCAATGACTTTATCAAACAGATAAATCAAAGCAACAAAGAAAGCGGTGTACTCAATCACTGAGATAAAGTTTTTCCATCTTTCCTTGCGATTTGGCCAAGTTGTATCTTTTAGTAAGACGAAAATATCTTTAATGAATTTCACAACTCTCTCCTATCGTGTTTCTTTATGGATGGTATATTTACTGCAATGTTTGCAGTATTTGTTGACTTCTAGACGTGTTGGCTTGGGCGTTCCACTCAATTTGATGGAGTAGTTGCGTGATCCACAAACCGTACACGCTAGACTTGCTTTTTTTAATGCCATAACGCCTCCGTTCACCCCATTATAGCAAGTTTTCTGCATTTTGACAAGATCAGAAATCCCCACCTCCAGAAAAAAGGAAATATAAAGCGTTATCACTCTGGTTTTCGCCTCATTTTTGGTACAATAAAACAAAAGGAGATGCATATGAAAAGTGATGACCTAAAAGAAAGTAGAAATATTGAGGACCGTCGAGGGCAAGGCTATACGCAGTCAAGTGGCAACAACCTTGGTGGGGGGATCTTGCAGGTCCTTCTATCCCCGGGCAGCTTCAAGAGCAAGATCGTCATTATCCTCTTGATGGTTCTACTTGGAGGAGGAGCAGGTTTAGGTGGCCTCTTTAACTCAGGAACTTCGCAACCTTACCAATCCAGTCATATCACGCGCACCAATCAGGCTCATATCGACGATGCGGAAGTCCAGTTCGTCAGCAAAGTCCTTGGGACAACAGAAGATCATTGGCACAAGGTCTTTCAAGCAGAAGGGCGCACCTACCATGAGCCCAAACTAGTCTTCTATACTGGACGGACAAAGACAGGCTGTGGAGTTGGACAAGCATCGGCGGGTCCCTTCTACTGTCCGACAGACAAAAAGATCTATTTGGATATTAGCTTTTACAAGGAATTAACGAGTAAATACAAGGCCAGTGGGGACTTTGCTATGGCCTATGTCATCGCCCACGAGGTTGGTCACCACGTGCAAAATGAGCTGGGAATCCTTGGCAAATACCACCACATGCAGCAAGGACTTTCTGAAAAAGAACGCAATGCCATCAGTGTCCGCATCGAGTTGCAGGCCGATTATCTAGCAGGTGTCTGGGCACGATCGATTCAAGACCGAAATCTCCTGGATGTTGGGGATATTGAGGAAGCTATGAACGCGGCCCATGCTGTCGGAGATGATACTTTACAGAAGCAGGCTTATGGCTACTCAGTGCCAGATAGCTTCACCCATGGGACTTCGGAACAACGGATGCGTTGGTTCAAGCGTGGCTATGAGTATGGGGACCTCCAGCACGGCGACACCTTTAGTTTGTCAGATAGTGAACTCTAATCAAAAATTGCATTTTACATAAAACAACCTAAGTGGTGTTGAAAAATTAAAATAATTAATACTATTAGAATCATTTCAACAGAAACTTTCCACCGTGAGAAAAGTGCTAGAAACACGATTGTTTCTAGCACTCGGGAGTTTGGGAAGTAAAACAGTTCGGGGAATTGTTTTAGCATGAGCCTAAAATTTGAAAAGCGAATGGGTTCAAAACGAATTGAACACGGGCTGCGGATCGTGTCAAAAAGATAAGTCTTCCTAGAATCTAAAGATTCTGCGTCAAACTTCCTATTTTGACTGTATCCGCAGACGCCCTTTGTATCTTGATTTAGTCATGGAACTTCTTCGAAGTTCGCTGACGTCCGTACTCACCTAAGGAAAGTTGCTAAGATGACTTTATCTTCAATCTGCAAAAAACGAGGCTGGGACAAAAGTCCTAGCCTCTCAATTGTTTTTGGATTGTCGAGCAAGACGCAGTGATTGAGTGCTCAAAGCACTGCTTTGAGGCGGCGGATAGAACTTGCAAAGCAAGTATCCTAAGTCTTTGTTCGCTTTTTAAGCTTCAAAGATGCCCTATGTTGACGGAAACTATGTTTCCTTTATCTGCAACCTTCAACAGTCTCCCAGACTGTTGAAGCTGTGCGGAGGTGGGACGACGAAATCGAATTCTAACGAATGACCGATTTCTGTCCCACTCTATTTTTGATTAGAAACCAAGCCAACCTTTAAAGGTATCCCAAGCATTTTTCGCTTTTCCTGGAATATCCGCCTTGTCGATCGCTTTTTTAGCATCATCGACCATATTGGATGCCTTTTCTTTGACATCTTCAAAGAATCCTTTGTCTTCTTTGGTTTCTGTTTGCGCCTGCTCTTCTCCAGCTGGAGCAATTCCATTTTCTGCATAGGAGTTTTTAACAGAATCAAATCGGGTTCCATCGGTATAGGGGAGCACACTATTTGCGACATTGCGGAAGATCTCCGAAGCCGTCCCTGCACTACTATCGGTCAGATAGTGAGTTTCATCCGTTTTTGGGAAGCCAAGCCACTGACTAATGACCACATCTGGTGTGTAACCGATCACCCATTGGTCTCCAGAGAGGTCCTTGTTAAAGCTGGTCTCTGTCGTACCCGTTTTTCCTGCCATGGTATAACCGTAAGGTGCTGCATTGACCCCTGTACCATTACTGAAGGTTCCGAGCATCATATTGGTCATCTTGTCGTTGGTCGACCCACTAAGAACTCGTGTGGATTTCTGACTGTGGCTCTTGACCACCTGACCACTAGCATTTTCAATCTTGGTAATGAGGTGGGCATCATTCATGACACCGCCATTGGCAAAAGTCCCATAAGCCTGAGCCATCTGCATCGGATTGGTCGTCACACCAGATCCCAAGGCGACAGCAAGGTTTTTATCTACCTTGTCCATATTGAGGCCGAATTTTTTCCCGTACTCAAAAACTTTGTTCAGACCTAAATCATTAGCCGTCGCAACAGCTGGGAGATTGAGGGATTCTGCCAAGGCTTGGTACATCGGTACGGTCGGGCTGGACTGGATTCCTGCATAGTTGTTGACCTGATAGCTTCCGTATTGGGTGGTGCTATTGTCCAACTCTTTGTTGGTAGACCAACCTTCAGCAATTGCTGGGCTATAGACCACCAAGGGTTTGATGGTTGAGCCAGGGCTTCGGGCAGCCTGGGTCGCATAGTTATAGCTACGGAATCCCGGATTTTGATCGCTTCCGACACGCCCTACGAGAGCTCGCACCCCACCCGTCTTAGGATCGAGGGCGACACTACCGGACTCTGCGCGCGTGCCATCTTCTGCAACTGGGAAGAGGGCAGTATTGTCATAAATCACCTGCATGCTTGCTTGGTAATTCTGATCCAGCTCAGTATAGATTCGGTAGCCATTTTTGACAATGTCTTCTTCGGTCAGGCCGTATTCATTGACCGCTTCATTGATGACCGCATCAAAGTAAGAAGGGTAGCGATAATCCTCTGATTTGCCTTGATAGGCATCGACTAGCTGGCCATGGATATCAACAGCTGCAGACTGATCAGCTGTTTTCTGATCAATATAGCCAGCTGCCACCATGTTTTGGAGGACCGTATTGCGACGATTGGTCGCATTTTCTACTGAGTAGAGCGGATTGTAGATTTCAGGACCTTTAAGCATACCCGCAAGAACCGCAGACTGATCCAAACTTAATTGGCTCGCTGACACTCCAAAATATTTCTTGGAGGCATCCTCGACCCCCCAGACCCCATTTCCAAAGTAGGCATTGTTGAGATACATGGTGAGGATTTCTTTTTTACTATATTTCTTATTGATTTCAAGGGCTAGGAAGAACTCCTTGGCCTTGCGCTCCACGGTCTGGTCCTGAGACAGATAGGCATTTTTTGCCAACTGCTGGGTGATGGTCGATCCACCACCTGAGCGACCCAAGGTCAAAATTGCTAAGAAGAAACGGCTATAATTGATCCCACCATTTTTGTAGAAACTCCGGTCCTCTGTTGCGACAACTGCATGTTGCAGATTCTCACTAATGGCATTGAGTTCGACATAGGTTCCTTTTTGCCCGGTCAAACTTCCAGCCTGGTCCCCATTTTTATCGTAGATAATGGTGGTCGCCTTCAGAGCATTTTGCAAATCCTTGACGTTGGTCGTCTTCGCAATATAGAAGAGGTAGGCCCCCGTCAAGAGACTAAATCCTAGACCAATGATCAGGAGAATCTTGGTTAAGTGGAAACGACGCCAAAAGCGACGGAAGGGATGCTGAGAGAGGGGCTTACTTCTGTGCTTGCCCGAGCGACTATAGGTCGGCTCTACTGTCTCTTCTGACAGTTCCGATTCGGGTACTACTTCTGCTACCGGCTTACGTGGCTGATCCTTTCTAAAAAAAGTGATCACATTTTCAAATAATTCTTTTATTCTTTTCATATCTGCTATTGTAACACCTTCTCCCTGTCCTAGCAAGAAAAGATCGCTTTTCCTCCCCTTCGCTTTAGTTTTCTTTAAGCTTCAATTTTGCTACAATAGGGGCATGAACTATCAATTTACTATTCCACAATCCTTTCCGCAATTAACCGTGAAAGAGCTGCTCGAGGACTACTTTCTCATCCCCCGAAAAATTCGCCATTTCCTACGGATCAAAAAACACGTCTTGGTGAATAGAGAGACCATCAACTGGCAGAGCCCGGTTCAAAAAGGAGACCTGATCCAGCTGATCTTTGACGCGGATGATTATCCTGAAAAAGAGCTTCCTGCAGGTGACTCGAGTCTGGTCGAAGAACTCTATCAGGATGAGCATGTCATCATCGTCAATAAGCCTGAAGGCATGAAGACCCATGCCAATGAGCCGACGGAAATCGCTCTGCTCAACCATGTTTCCAGCTACGTCGGAACCACCTGCTACGTCGTGCACCGACTAGACAAAGAAACCAGTGGAGCCATTATATTTGCCAAAAATCCTTTTATTCTGCCCATTCTCAACCGCATTTTGGAAGAGAAACAAATCCAACGCGAGTACTGGGCCTTGATCCAAGGAAGCTTGACGCAAAAAACCATCATCTATAAGGATAAAATCGGACGTGATCGCCACGATCGGCGCAAGCGCCTGGTTGATCCACGAAAGGGTCAGTACGCAGAAACTCAAGTGACGCAACTGAAAAAAATCGGACGAAACAGCCTGGTCAAATGCCAACTCAAGACGGGCCGTACCCATCAGATTCGCGTTCATCTCTCCCATCATGGGCACCCGATTGTCGGGGATCCTCTCTATAACCCTGAACGCGGAGAGCGACTCATGCTCCATGCTCACCGCTTGACCTTCACCAATCCATTAACCCTTGAAACCATCCAAGTCGAAGCCCCTTCCAAGAGTTTTGAAAAAGGGTTGAAAGCGTGAAAAAAGAAGCCACCGGGCTTCTTTTTTTGTTATTGGTATCGAGGGCTTGCAAATCCACGGATATTGCCATGACCAATTCGATACGTATTGCGACGGACTTGGTCGTTAGAGTTTCCTTCAATGGTATGAATGAACCCATTTGAGACGCTCTCAACAATTCCGATATGATCCGCAAAACCATTATTTGGCTGGCTATTTTGATCCCAGTTAAAGGTGATGATGTCCCCTGCTTTCGGTGTAGAAGAACCGTCTTCATTCCAAATGCCCAAGCGTTTGAAAATCTGAATGTGACGTTCAACCCCACATTCACGGCCAATCAAACCACTCAAGCCCTCACGCTGGAAGACTGTTGTGACAAAGATATCACACCAATCATCAGAATTTTTCACAGCGTATCCAACTGGTAGGGGACGTACGCTATTGTAATCGTTGACCAATTGATGATGGGCTGCACTTCCGCCACGAACACCGACAAGACTTGCTGCAGCTCGTAAAATACGATCTCGTTGCCCATTAGAAACACGAGGATTGTACGCTGTTTGGTCAGCCGTCACACGAGGTGAAAGAGCTGTTTGGCCAAGGTTAAAGCCTTCCACTCCACCATCCACATAGTCCACATAGACGTGAGTTGTGTAGTTCCCTGCTAAATTACCGTGGTTATTGGCTGAAATACCCACCTCGGTATGCATTCCAGTTGGGGAAGTTGCATACCAGTAGAGATTTTCTTGATGAGCCTGAGACCAAGCAGCAACACGAATATTCTTAATTTGACGCCCTTGAGGTGCTTGATCAACCACTACTGTATAAGTACCGTTATTCGAATTCACGTCCTTGATGTAGGCCTGTGTTTTTGTCTTAGCATTACGGAATTCGACGTCTGTACTAGTGCCACCAACACCGACTTGTGTGCCATCATTCTGAATGTAGTATAGGTGAACAAAGTATTTCCCAGTGGAATTTTTATGGTCACTAGCCTTCACAGATACCTTGTAGTCTCCATTGGCTTGGCGAGTAGCTTCGTACCAACGGATATCATCTTGACCATCATTATCAGACCAAGTTGGAACTTGAACAATCTGCACGCCCTTAGGGCTGTAGACATCTTTAATAATGACGTCAAAGGTGCCCGTATCTTTGTTGTTGTTCACTATTGAAATCGTACCAATTGGTTTGTTATGCTTAACATTCACCACCGTTTCAGTGATATAATGGTGTTGATTTGTATTATCTACGATATAGAGGTCAACACGATAATTGCCAAGCGAATTCTTATGTTCATCGGACTTGATGGTAACACGATAGCTACCGTCTGATTGTCGAGTCGCTTTGTGCCAAATAAGATCATCTTGGCCATTCACAAGACTCCATGACGGAACTAATACCTCTTTAACACCATTCGGAGCAGAAATATTACGAACAACTGCATCAAAAGTTCCCAATTCAGCATTATTATTTTCAATAATGAGGCTTGCAGTCGGACGAGTTTGGGTAACTTCTACCACTTTTTCCGTTAGGTAAAAAGGAGTATTAGAATTATCTACAAGATAAGCATCAGCACGATATTTCCCTGTAGAGTTCTTATGATCTGTTGCCTTAATCGTCACGCGGTAAGAACCATCGGCTTGACGAGTAGCCTTATGCCAGATGAGGTCGTCCTGACCACCAGCAAGACTCCATGATGGAACCAAGATGTCTTTAACGCCATTTGGCGCAACAATGTCACGAACAACTGCATCAAATGTCCCTGCTACAGTATCGTTGTTTTCAATTGAAAGGACACCTCTTGGCCGTGTGTAATCAACAGCTACTACTTTTTCAGCAATGTAGTGACGATTATTTGAGTTATCTACAACATAAGCATCTGCTCGGTAGTTCCCTTTATTCCCTTTATGTTCGGTTGCCTTAATGGTGACACGATAGCTACCATCACTTTGCTTAGTCGCTTTATGCCAGATGAGGTCATCTTGACCATTCTCTAAACTCCATGACGGAACCAATACCTCTTTCACACCATTTGGAGCGACAATGTTTCGAATAACCGCATCAAATGTCCCTGCTACAGTATTGTTATTCTCAATTGAAAAGGCACCACTTGGTCGTGCATAATCAACAGCTACTACTTTTTCAGCAATGTAGTGACGATTATTTGAGTTATCTACAACATAAGCATCTGCTCGGTAGTTTCCTTTATTGCCTTTATGCTCACTCGCCTTGATAGTGGCGCGATAGCTACCATCAGTTTGCTTAGTTGCCTTATGCCAGATGAGGTCATCTTGACCATTTTCAAGACTCCATGACGGAACCAAAACTTCCTTCAAGCCATTTGGTACTTCAACATTACGAACAACTGCGTCAAACGTTCCTGCCACCGGATTATTATTCTCGATTAAAAGTGTCCCACTAGCTTTTGCTTCTGTAGTGGGAATCGTTCCACTTGTTGTAGCACTTGTATGTTCTTCTTTTCTATTGGAAGAGAGACTTGTAAACACAGCGGAAGATGGAGATTCTGTTTCGATCTTTTCTTCAGCAACATATTCCGCAAATTCAGCGTTATTTTTAGCAGTTTCGTTCCGATATGCTTCTGTATCAGCCTTTTTCTCTATTGCTACTGATCTTTCAGCATGTATTCCTGTATTCTCTGTATTTGACGAGGTATCTGCCTTTAAAACGATTGTGGCAGTTTTTTCAGATGTTTGGTCAGATGAAGTTTGTTCATCAGCCTTGACCTGTTGCGTTGAAAAGGCCAATAGTACCGTTGCACTCGCATAAAAAATCAAATCTTTCTTTTTCATTTAACTTCCCTTTATACAAATTTTATACGGTTATCATTTTACCACACAGCTTCAACGATTAAAAGCTTTATGGTACAAATTTTTAAAATTAGTGATAATTTTTGGATTCAAAAAAAGAAGTCCTTTTGAACTTCTTTTACCTTATTTCAAATGTCTTAATGCCGTCTTTAAGTAGTGACCATCTCGGATTTCCTGACCGACACGCTTAGCATTGTTCACCAAGTCTTGGTAATCGGCATCTGAAAGATTATCGATTGCCTCCTTCAAGTCATGAAGAGACTCTACTGCAATCCCGCAACCCTTCTCAAGCACAAAATGTGACAAGGCTGACTGTTTCCACACCACAAGCGGGAAGCCTGATGCTAGATAAAGCGACGCCTTGTGGGAGTTGTTGTAACGGAGGTATTCTCCAAAAAAGCCACTACAGGTCTCAACGCTATCTCCATCCCAGACCAGACCAAAACCACCCTCAAGGGCTGCAGGAAGCTCATCTGGTAGGAAGGAACCAAAGTAGGTTTCATTTGCAAGTGCTCTACTCTCATCAAAACCAACACCATAGAGGTTATAAGCCGGTGCTTCTGGAAGATTATAAAGATAACCAGCTTTTCCCTGGGCCAAATTACCTGCCACAATGATTGGCTGGTCTTTTGTCAGTCCACTTTTTTCTTGGAAATTTGGAATCAAATAATCAAAAATTCCAAGACTGACAATCTTATCTTCCGCCACTCCTTTATCCACCAAAACTGACTTCATAATAGGATTGTGGGCGATGAGGCCAGTTACACTATAAAATGTATCACCTTCCGTTAATTTCATCCGTAACTTCATTCTAAATGGTAGAGTCTTGTCATTTACAAAACGCAAGGTTTCTAGATCGTGAATCAGAAGATAGGTGTTAACACCTCTATTTTTAAGAGATTTTAGTAGACTGTTAATAAATAAAGAATGATGTAACAAGGGAAATTGTATCACAATATCATCATTTTTCTTTAAACGTTTGAAGGCTCTCAAAAGTGCTCTATATTTGTGAATCTGAGCATTAAGAACATTCATTTTATACCAGTCATCTACCCTAACTTTTAAGGGGGCATAACCTAGTCTATTAAAGATCACTTCAACATCATTACGTGCCTTATTCCCGGCATTTTTCACATTATGATCGTGTAAAAATTCTTCTTTTAAATAGTATTTCATCTCTTATTTCTCATTTTTCAAAAGCTGATTTTTTAGGATAGCGTTCTTGTATGATTTCTTTAAAATGAATGAGATTTTCTTCCTTAAGGTCACTATCATCATTCACACAAAGCAGTTTTTTATGTTTATCTTCAAAGATTTTATCAAGTTTATCCACTTGATTTAAACCAATTGTCTCTCCAAAATTCTTTGACATCGGATAAAACTGATTACTTTCAATTTGCCAGAGAGAACAGATGTATTGATTGACATCTACCCCATAATTTCTAATCTTATTTCTGGAGGTTCTATCCAAAATTTCTCCCTCAATTTCCCATAAATGTGCCAAGGTACTCTTTTTCATCGGAACAGGTAAATGCTGGTTCACGTATCCCGTCGGCCCCCATGGCAAGAGTAACAAGTTTTTCAAAATCAAAGATCCATAACGGTAATTAAAGAATTTCCAAGGTGAAGATTTTAAAGCCTTCTTATTAGGAAAATGGCGATAAATCAACTCAACATTATTGTGATAAGTATTTGTAAATGGTGACCAAGGAACTAAAGCATCGTATACTGCTAAAAGTTTCGGTTGCCCATTTTTATAAAAATCCGAAGGCTGACTGTCTCTGATTAAGTACATATCATCATTGAAATAAAGAAAGTTTTCCGACAAGCCTTCAATCCGATGGAGATTCAGCTCAATAGCCGCTGAATTATAAGTAGGTAGATACTCTTTAGGGATAAATTCCTTATGAGTGACCAACTTGAGTTGTGGATGCTCCAAGTTCAACCATTCCGGTTTTTGCCCATTTGTGACTAAATAAATATGATTTACCCAAGGAGCATGCTTTTCAATCATTCGAAACCAATAATTAAAAATACCGTAATCACGATAACGTTGCTCACCATCGATTTCCTGGTCTATTTCTGCTATTTGACCTGTCACGGCTTGTTTCTCACGGACAAACTCCGGGTCACTTCCGTCAACCCAAAGAACCACGATATCAATTTTTTCTTCTGTCATTTACTAAATTCTTTCTCAACGACTTCTAAGGCACGTTCGATCACCACGTGCATATCGTAGTATTTATAGTCTGCTAGGCGCCCACAGAAGATAACCTTGTCATTTTTAGTGGCTTCTTCTTGGTACTTAGCAAACATCGCATTATTCTTTTCATCATTGATTGGATAGTAGGGCTCATCGCCTCGTTTCCAATCAGCTGGGTATTCACGGGTAATCACCGTCTTCGGTTGAGTCCCATACTCGAAGTGCTTGTGCTCAATGATCCGAGTATAAGGAATTTCACGCTCCGTATAGTTGACCACGGCATTTCCTTGATGATTTTCCTCATCTAAAACTTCGTGTTCGAAACGAAGGCTACGGTATTCTAACTCCCCATGTTTGTAGTCAAAGTACTGGTCAATCATTCCTGTAAAGACAATCTTATCAGCTGAAGCTTCCAGCTCTTCACGATTAGCAAAAAAGTCAACCCCAAGTTCTACTTCCACATCGCCAAGCATATTTTCAATAATGACATTGTAGCCACCAATCGGAATTCCTTGGTAACGGTCATTAAAGTAGTTGTTGTCGAATGTCAAGCGGACTGGAAGACGTTTGATGATAAAGGGTGGGAGGTCTGTTGCAGAACGTCCCCACTGCTTTTCTGTATACCCCTTAATCAACTTTTCGTAGATATCTGGACCAATCAACTTGATCGCTTGTTCTTCAAGATTCTTTGGCTCAACATCTTTCATATCAGCTGTTTGTTCTGCAATCTTGTCCTTAACTTCTTGAGGTGTCTTTGTCCCCCACATGGCATAGAAGGTATTCATGTTGAAAGGAAGATTGTAAAGACTCCCCTTGTAGTTAGCTACTGGTGAATTAATATAGTTATTAAATTCAGCGAACTGGTTAACATAGTCCCAGACTTTTTTATTTGACGTATGGAAAATGTGAGCACCGTACTTATGAACATTAATGCCTTCAATATTTTCACAGTAGATATTTCCACCGATGTGATCCCGCTTGTCAATCACTTTTACTTTTTTGCCACGTTTGGTTGCTTCGTGTGCGAAGATTGCTCCAGACAAACCTGCACCAACAATCAGATAATCGTACATAGTTAACTCCTTAGTTTTTCATTAACTGTTCCTTCAAGTCTCTCACATCAAGGACACGTA
>OATP01000525.1_pt1 | contig 21928 bp, 21 predicted proteins | sample 1495041 | NCBI WGS metagenome assembly OATP01 (sample SAMEA2579972, study PRJEB22360) | human gut metagenome | biome: human gut; feature: human-associated habitat; material: faeces | place: Denmark | collected 2008/2010 | reverse complement strand
GTGGTGTCTGACGAACGTAGTGAGGAGTTCCGCCGGTCAGTGAAGGAAAGCCTTAACGGACCGTTCCAGGCGAACCGGTCTGATGGCACAAAACCCGGAATCGGAATAGAAAGAAAAAATAAACCTACATTTAGTGTAAACATGTATATAAAATCAGGCTATTTCAAATCGAACTTCCCTATATCGTTTTTAACGATGATGCAGGAAATCCGGTTAATTTGCCTCTAACGAACCTGCTCAATGTGACTTATGTCAAAGCCGAACGTTATCTGATCCTTCATTACGAATAATTCACAAAATCTATTTTATAGACAAAACTCTTTGATTATAAATAATCTTTGATTAAATTTGCCCCTCATTTTGGAGTGGTGCACACTTTTAAACTGCAAGGTTGAACCTTAGCCATTTACCTTGCAGGCACATTTTCAGTGAATGGGATTTTGGCCTGCCCGACTATGCGTTTTTCCCATTCTCCGTTAATTGCAAGGGTTTGCCGCGCCAAAAAACAAACAGATGTATCATTAAAAATTAAAAAAAGTGGATCAAGTAAGTTACAAAACAACTTATGTCAACAAAGTCACCGCACAAAAAGAGTGGGTTATTGTTGACGCAGAGAATCAGGTTTTGGGACGTCTTGCTTCTAAAGTTGCGAAACTGTTAAGAGGCAAATACAAACCGTCCTTTACTCCGTTTGAAGATTGTGGCGACAACGTCATCATCATCAACGCAGAAAAAGTAGTGTTAACCGGTAATAAGTTAACCGACAAATTGTACACTCGTCACACCGGATATCCCGGAGGCCAGCGTCACACCTCTCCGGCAGCAGTATTGAAAGTACATCCGGAAAGAGTAATCGAACACGCCGTTCGTGGTATGCTTCCTAAAAACCGTCTGGGAAGAGCAGTTTTGAAAAACCTTCACCTGTATGCAGGCACCGAACACAAACACGAAGCTCAACAGCCGAAGGTAATTGATTTAAACTCTTTAAATTAACAGATCATGGAAGTAATTAACGCAATCGGTAGAAGAAAAGCAGCAGTAGCTCGCGTTTACGTCAGTGAAGGAAAAGGCAATATCACCATCAACAAACGTCCGTTGGAAGAATATTTTACCTTACCTACACTCCAGTACATTGTTAAACAACCTCTCGAACTGTTGGGAGTTACCGGTCAATATGACATCAAGGTAAATCTGGACGGTGGTGGTTTCAAAGGCCAGGCAGAAGCCCTGCGTCTGGGTATCGCCAGAGCTCTGGTTGAAATCAATGCAGAAGACAAACCTAAATTAAGGGCAGCAGGTTTCATGACACGTGATCCTCGCGAAGTTGAACGTAAGAAACCGGGTCGGCCCAAAGCACGTAAGAGATTCCAGTTCTCTAAACGTTAATCTCAGTTTAGTATCTAAATTGACAGGACTCCTTCAGTGGGACTACCTGGCAATTGCTTAAATGAAGAATGTAAACTTTTTAAAAACACAAAAATGTCAAATACGAATTTCGACGAATTATTAAATGCAGGTTGTCACTTCGGACACCTCACCCGTAAATGGAATCCTAAAATGGCTCCTTATATTTTTATGGAGCGTAATGATATCCACATCATTGACCTGAACAAAACAGCTATCATGCTGGACAAAGCTTCTGCAGCACTGAAACAGATCGCTAAGTCAGGCCGTAAAATTCTGTTTGTTGCAACAAAGAAACAGGCTAAGGACATTGTTGCTGAGAAAATTTCTAATATTAATATGCCTTATGTGACTGAAAGATGGCCGGGTGGTATGTTGACCAACTTCCCGACAATCCGTAAGGCAGTGAAGAAAATGACCACCATCGATAAGATGGAGAAAGACGGTACTTTCGACCACCTTTCAAAACGGGAAAAACTTCAGATCGCTCGTCAGCGGGCAAAACTCGACAAGAACTTAGGAAGTATTGCCGATCTGACCCGTCTGCCAGCAGCTCTTTTCGTTGTGGATGTAATGAAGGAATATATTGCAGTGAAAGAAGCTAAAAGTCTCGGTATTCCAGTATTTGCAATGGTAGACACCAACTCTGATCCGAGTTGTATTGATTTCGTCATTCCGTGTAATGACGATGCTTCTACTTCTATCAGTTTAGTTATCGACCGCGTAGCCGATGCTATCAAAGAAGGTTTGTCAGAACGTAAAGCTGAAAAAGACAAAGAAGGCACCGAAAAAAAACCGGCAGCTAAGAAAGTAGAAAAAGTAGCTGAAGGCGAAGCTGAAGAAGTTGCAGAAGAAGCAACAGAAGAACAATAATCAAAAAATTACAAACATGGAAATAAAAGCAGCTGATGTAATGAAGTTGCGTCATGCAACTAATGCCGGAATGATGGACTGTAAGAAAGCACTTCAGGAAGCTGAAGGAGATTTCGATAAAGCAGTAGACATCATCCGTAAAAGAGGCCTGATTGTTGCTAGCAAACGTGCAGACCGCGAAGCTAAAGAAGGCTGTGTTTTGGCTCACGCAGAAGGGAAGAAAGGGGTTTTGGTAAGCCTTAATTGTGAAACCGACTTCGTAGCTAAAAATGAAAACTTCATCAATTTCACCAAACAAATTCTGGATGCAGCTTTTGAGAATATGCCTGCTGATAAAGATGCTCTTTTGGCATTACAAATCGGTGGCCGTTCTATCGCAGATCAGATTTCAGAACAAACCGGTGTGATCGGTGAAAAACTGGAATTAGCTTATTATGGCAAAATCGAAGCCGAAGCTACTATCGCTTATATTCACCCGGGTAATAAATTGGCTACTGTGATCGGTTTCAACAAAGATGCCGATACCCAAGTGAAAAAAGACATAGCGATGCAGGCTGCTGCAATGGCACCGATCGCTGTCGACAAAAACGACGTTCCTCAGGAAGTGATCGCTCACGAACTGGAAATCGGACGTGATAAAGCACGTGAAGAAGGAAAACCTGAAAACATGCTCGATAAAATCGCTGAAGGCCGTCTGAACAAATTTTATCAGGAGTCTACCCTGTTGAATCAGGCTTTTGTAAAAGATGCTAAACAAACGATCAAAGCTTATTTAGCAAGTCAGGACAAAGATCTGACCGTAACCGGATTTATTCGTTTTACACTGAACGATTGATCCGAACCCAATACAATAAGAGAGCCTTAGAAATAAGGCTCTTTTTTATTACCTCCGCCAAGCATAAATTTTTTTATTCCTTTATAGCCGAAAATGAAAATGAAACCTGCAACTTCAGGTAACCGAATTCATTTTTATACGTACGAAATATCTATAAAGGAAAAATGATGAAAATAACCAGATATTTACTTTTCTTTGCGTGCTTTATACCTCTCTTGTATTTCAGGGATTTTACTCCCAATAATGAATTGAAATATCTGAGTATTGCAGATGAAGCTCTCCGCGAAGGCCATTGGTTCACCTTTTGGAATCATGGCGCCCTATATGCCGACAAACCTCCTCTTTACCTCTGGATTGTCATGCTAGGTAAGTGGCTACTCGGTACACATTCGATGTTTTTCCTGGGATTGTTTTCCCTGATCCCGGCCTTGTGGATCCTGTTCATCATGGATAAATGGGTAAACACAGCCTTACCCTCCGACCTCAGGTTAAGCAGCCAATTCATGCTTCTGACGAGCGGTTTATTTACAGGCTCGGCCATTGTGCTACGCATGGATATGCTGATGTCTTTATTTATCATTCTAAGCCTGTATACTTTTTACCGCATCTATACCGGCCGATGTTCTCCTGCTGACCCGATCAAACTACCGATTTATATCTTTCTGGCCATTTTTACTAAAGGTCCGGTAGGTTTGATCATTCCTCTATTGACCATTCCGGCTTTTTTATTGGTAAAAAAACAATTCAAAACCATCGGTAAATATTTAGGTTGGAAACAATGGAGCATATTAATCGGGCTTTGCAGCTTGTGGTTTATTGCTGTATATCTCGAAGGGGGAAAAACCTATCTGAACAACCTGCTTTTCCACCAGACCATCAACAGGGCCGTCGATTCCTTCCATCACAAAGAACCTTTCTGGTATTATCTGAAAACGATCTGGTATTCACTCGCTCCCTGGACCCTATTTTACGTTGTCGTTCTCCTCATCGGGATACGCAAACACCTTTACAATAACGATATAAAACAATTATTCCTGACCATCCTTCTTACCGGTTTCGTGGTACTTTCTTTTTCAAGTGCCAAACTGGATATTTATCTTTTACCCCTATTCCCCTTTATGGCTTATTTGGCTTTCCTATTACTCCCCGAAATAGCACTCCCCAAAATCTATTTTACTATCGTTCTACCTGCAGCCGTACTCGTATTCGTTTTTCCGGCTTTATTCTTCCTCCCAGCCTTTCTCTCCCTGCCTTGGTTAGAAAGCTCTTATTTCTATTTCGCCGCCTTCCTGCTGTCTTCGTCGGCTATTCTGTGCTTATATTATCTTTACAAAAATAGATTCACTAATGCGACGAATAGTCTTTCTGTCGGTTTACTCTTGTCTATTCTCATTGGATCGGTGAACATTTCCGAATTAAATAAATACATCGGTTTGAAAAATATTACTCAAAAAGCGACAAGAATAGCCCAAGAAGATGGTATAAAAAATTACTATTTCTACAAACTTCGAAGTGGAAAGAATTTAGATTCTTACCTAAATAAACAAATTAATGAAGTAGATCTACCCACTATAGATAGTCTATCAGGAAAACAAAATTTTATTCTATTCGTAAATAGAAACACACTCAAAAAAGAAAGTAAATTATATAATTTTTCAAATAATAATGAGTCATATACAATTGGACAGTATTATAATTTTCCAACAAAACTAAAAATTCAATGATATACGCACTCGGTTTTTTAGCACAAATTTGCTTCTCTGCCCGCTTACTTATTCAGTGGATTATATCTGAAAAAGAAAAGCAGGTAGTATCCCCTACTCTGTTCTGGTTATTAAGCTTATTAGGTTCATACTTACTTTTCTTTTACGGTTGGTTGCGAAATGACTTTGCCATAATTTTAGGACAACTTATATCCTACTACATCTACATTTGGAATTTGAACATGAAAAACAGCTGGCAAAAGATTCCGGTACTCATCCGCTACATTCTCCTCATAACCCCGATCGTAGCCATCGGATATATGTTAGCAGAGGTAAAAGGGTTCATCAATCAATTTTTCTACAATGAAAACATTCCTTTCGGCCTGCTTCTCTGGGGGTCTTTAGGGCAGATTATTTTCACTCTTCGCTTCGTCTACCAGTGGGTTTATTCGCGTAGGCACCATGACTCCATTTTACCGATGGGATTTTGGTTGATCAGTCTCAGCGGATCGTTGATTATCGTATCCTATGCCTTGGTGAGGCACGACCCAGTTTTAATTTTAGGCCAGTCGACGGGATTAGTCGTCTATTGCAGGGATATCTGGATTCTTTATAAAAATAAAAAACAAAATCCTGACCGGATCGAAGCTTAGAGCAAATTTCAGTTCTGTTTTAAATAGTATTCGCAGGATAAACATTTTTTAGATAATTTTAACTCATCGGAAAAAATCAGCTTTCCTAGCCGGTTCTTACCAACTCTATTCTTAAAAAATCTTTATTAAAGATGAGTATCCGCTATTTCATAATTTATATATCGTTTTTTCATCCAACGATACGCAAAGCAATCTTTAAAGGGTGATATGAGGCGATTGCATAAATTGTATTTCGATTTTTCAGCTATTCGCGGGTAATGACGCACCGGTACTTGTTTCACTTTTCCTTGTTGTAGCAGGATCAGAGCCGGTAAAAAACGATGCATTCCAGTAAAAAAAGGTATTCGTTGCGCATATTCAGTATGCAAAATTTTTAAGGGGCATCCGGTGTCTTTCACCCCATCTTTTGTCATCAGTCTTCGAAACCCATTAGCTACTTTCGAGGACATATTTTTCACCAGACTATCCTTCCGTCCCACCCGAATCCCCATGACCAGCTCATAATCATCGGTATATTCCAACAAAAGATTGAAATCTTCAGGTGTAGTTTGTAAATCAGCATCTATATATCCGACCAACCTGGAGCAGGTATAATCGATTCCTGCTTTCATAGCTGCGCTCAATCCACAGTTTTTAGCCAAACCGATATAAAAAAAATCTTTATTCCGCCGGCAAATTTCTCTGATCAAATCACCGCTCCCATCTTGCGACCCGTCGTTCACAAACAAAATACAAGATTTCACCTTCGATTTTTTCAGAAAAGTCGACAAAGCAGTTTCAAGCCGCAACATATTTCCCCTTTCATTATATACCGGAACAATCACGGTCAGGTCATAATCAGAAGTTTTATTAGTCATCATATTTAAAAATATAAAGCTGTATTAATTCATCCTATATTCAAACTATAGTAATATTAAAAATGTATCTTTACGCCGTATTTTAAACCCTATTTTTTCTAAAATGCGAACATTTTCTCACCCCGGTTACAAACGGTTCTTATTGTCTGTAGGATGTTTGTTATCCATACATTTCACCGCTTTATTCTTTCTCACACTATTCAGACTCGTTTTTTTCTTCAGCGCCAATTACGATTTTCCGGATCAGGAGCATGTCGGTTTTATGTCGATATGGCCTGCCTTTATCCGGGGAGTCTGGTTCGATAATGTAATCGCTTGTTACATACTCCTCATCCCTTTAGTAGCTGTTTCCATTTCGGCTTTGTTCAACTACTACGGTAAAATACTCTGGAATGTTACATGTATTTTTTTCAGTTTATTCTATGGAATCGTATTGCTGGTTACGGCAGCCAATATTCCCTATTTTCAATATTTCTTTAAAATCATCAATTCGTCGGTCTTCAATTGGTTCGGCTATATGAATACGACAGCCGGCATGGTATTCGGAGAAACCTCCTACTACCCTCCTTTGATCGGCTTTCTATTGACTTTAGTGTTATTTATCTGGCTCATGCGACGATTGATCCGTCATTTTCAACGTTTACTAAATACAAAAAATCCGTCTGTCTTTTGGCTCGACCGTATTTATATCTTCCTGACAGCCTGCATCTGTATCGGCCTCTGCCTGTTCGGTATCCGGGGACGTACCGGATATAATCCGATAAAAGTCAGTGCAGCTTATTATTGTACCGATCCGTTTTTGAATCAATTGGGCATCAGTCCGGTATTCAATCTGTTAAGCAGTACGTTAGACGATTCACGGAAAGAAAACCGATACCTTCATCTTATGCCGGAAAACGAAGCGTTGGAAAATACCCGACACTATTTAAACCGGCCGGGAATCGAAGGGATCTCTCCCATTGCACGCCAAATCAACGCCTCCGACAGTTTAAGACGTCCGAATATTGTGCTGATTTTTATGGAATCGATGTCTGCCCATCTGATGAAACGTTTTGGACAGCAGAAGGAGCTGACTCCTTTTCTGGACAGTTTATACCGACAATCCTTAGCATTCTCTAATTTTTATTCCTCAGGAATCCATACGAATCATGGCATGTATGCGACCCTTTATTCTTTTCCTTCCATCTTAAAACGAAACGCGATGAAAGGTTCTGTCATTCCCACTTATTCCGGTCTTCCGACTATATTAAAAGAACAGGGTTACCGCACCATGTTCTTTATGACCCACGAATCCCAATACGACAATATGAATGCTTTTTTTCGTACCAATGGCTTCGACGAGATCTTTTCTCAGGAAAACTACCCGTCCGAAAAAGTAGTCAATGGTTTCGGCGTACAAGATGATTTTCTTTACGACTATGCACTGAATCATTTGAAAAAACAGTCCGCTCAGACTAGTCCGTTTTTTGCTGTCTTACTTTCTATCAGCAACCATCCTCCTTACGTGATTCCGTCCTATTTCCAGCCTAAAAGTAAAAACATAGAAGAACAAATCGTAGAATACGCCGACTGGTCGATTCGTCAATTCATGCATAAAGCCTCGCAACAACCTTGGTTCGACAATACGATCTTCGTCTTATTGGGCGATCACGGAAAATTAGTCGGCAATCCGGATAGTGAAATGCCTCAATCGTACAATCACATTCCTTTGATGTTTTATGCTCCCGCACTTCTCACCGCAGAAGAAAAAGAAAATTTCGGAGGACAGATCGACGTAGCTCCTACTTTATTGGGTATGTTACGTATCAATTATATTCAAAACAATCTGGGAATAGATTTATTAAAAGAAGAACGTCCTTGTATGTTTTTTAGCGCAGACAATATGTTAGGAGTCAAAGACACAAAACATTTCTATATTTACGATACGGAAAGTAAACAAGAGTTCAATTATAATATTCATAACGGAACTCTAAGCCCGGCAACAGCGAATACGACATTCGACTCACTGAAAACCTATGCCTTCTCCATGTTGCAAACGACAGAATATCTGATCCGTAAACAACTGACAACCGACAAACCACATTCTAATCCATAATAAACCATGAATACAACCCACCTTATTATCGTAGTTCCGTGTTATAATGAGGAAAGCGTACTTCCGGAAACTATCCGGCAATTATCCGGCGTCCTGAACAGAATGCTGGAAAACGGAAAAATCTCCATTGGAAAAATATTATTTGTCGACGACGGCAGTAAAGACAAAACCTGGGAAATCATTACCGAGGCAGGTAAAACAAACGGACTCGTCGGTGGTTTAAAATTGGCTCATAATTCCGGTCATCAATATGCCTTGTTAGCAGGCCTGGAATGGGCCAGTACACACTGCGATGCCGCCATTTCAATCGATGCCGATTTACAGGACGATGTCGATGCTATCGAAGAGATGACCGATTGTTTCCTACAGGGAGCGGATATTGTCTATGGAGTAAGGCGGGAACGGACGACCGATACCTGGTTTAAGAAAAATACAGCTTTATTATTCTATCAGCTAATCCGTAAAATGGGAAGCGATGTCGTCTATAATCATGCCGACTTCCGACTGATGAGTAAACGCGCATTACAGGCACTCGTATCCTATCCGGAACGCAATCTATTTCTTCGTGGAATAGTCCGGCTAATCGGTTTCCCCGAAGCTTACGTATATTATGACCGGAAAAGCCGGTTTGCAGGAGAATCCAAATATCCGTTCAAAAAGATGCTTTCTTTTGCCCTGGACGGTATTACCTCTTTTTCTGTAAAACCGCTTCAGCTAATCCTGACGGGAGGATTTATTTTCGGAATAATCGTCCCCATTATCATGATTATTTACGCCTTGGTACAACATGCTCATGCCCATACCATACCGGGTTGGACCTCCTTACTGGTCTCTATCTGGTTTATCGGTGGAATGATTATGATGGCTATCGGAATAACCGGAATATATATCGGAAAGATTTACAAAGAAGTGAAACAACGTCCCCGTTATTTTATCGAAGAAGATGTCAATCTGAAATAAATAACCGGGCTATTTGCAGATGGTCGGATATTTTCCGACCATCTGCAAAACACGGTTTCTGTTAAAAACGTTCTTCCGTTTCTGCATTTCCTATCGCCTTCTCTTTGGTAAAATGAAGAATATGGATTATATCTCTGACATCACAACTCCGGCGATTCGAAGTATAAACCGTATCTAAAACATATTCCTCTCCATATTTCTGACGAAATTCTTCCAATAGCCCCTGCTTCACTAAAACGTAGCCTTCTTCAGGCAATTCTTTTTCAAAAAGCGCCATCCGGTCACCATTGAAAAAATTGACACTATAGAAGAAATAAGTATAAGAATAAATTTTTCCTTCGGGCACCCATTTCCGTGCTTCCTGCGCCAAACCGATATCCGATTTGGTATTCAATACGGCAGGCTGATAAACTCCGTCCAAAACGACAAATATCGTAAACAATAATCCGCACAAAGCATACAATACCTGAGTATTCCAGGGTTTACTTTTCAATTTTCTAAGCAAAACAACGACAGCAACAATCGGTAAAAAGATCAGAACAATATTGAATAAATTCATTGGAATTTCTTCCAACGCATGCAAAAAAGCGATATTCTCTACAGCCCTTTTACCCGCAAAAATCGTGTCGGGAACAGCTCCTGCTTTCACGACAAAAAATACGACAGTCAGTAAAATAATAAGGCAAGAGATAACGATAGCAAAAATCTTTATGGCAGTTTTCCCCATACGAACCAACCAAAGAAAATAACCCGCCAGAAAATAACCGATAAAAGGGTATATCGGTAACAGATAAACACTTCTCTTACTTGCAGGGATACAATAAAATACAAATATCAGTGCTATAGTCAAAAAAGAATACAAGTGAACCGGATCACTGGTCCGGACTTTCTCTACCGTTTGTTGCCACTTCTCTTTCCAGGTCCCGGTCCATTTGCGGTAACGCAAACAGAAAAGAGAGAAGAGCAACAACAAAGTCCAGGGGAGATAGCCGGCCATAAGCATATAAATATTATAATAAAAAGGATTTTCATGGGAAGCATAAGACATCTTACCTAAAAACCGCCCGAAATTTTCTTCCATCATCAAATCTAAAAATTCCTGCTTTCCTTCGTTGTAAGCCAAAACATACCAAATGGCAGGTAACACACAAGCCAATAGGGCTATCCCGATAAAACGCAAAACCAATTTCCAGAAATGTCCTTTTCTTATCCAAAGAAATACGCCGGCTACCAAACAAGGTAAAATAATCCCCACCGGTCCTTTAGTCAAGGTAGCACATCCCATAAACAGAATAGCCAGCCAGGGGATCCCTCTCAAATCTTTTTCATACCACGAATAAAAACGGATAATAGCCAACACAATAAAAGCGGTCAATACCATATCTACCCGGCAGGTGAAACCGGCACGGTGTACCTCGAAACAGGTCAACATGACAAAGGCGGTCAATAACCCGACAGTTGCCCCTTTACGTCTGGCATAAAACCAATAAATAGAGGCAGGCATAATCATCAAAGCCACAACAGCATTTAGCCATAATGATCAAGGCCAAAGCAGACGGAACCCGGGAGGAGTATTCGGACACTTCACCGCACAAAGTGGAAACAGCAGCCACACTCCAATGCAAAAAAGGAGGTTTAAAAGCAATCTCACCACCATAATTCCGGGGCAAAATCCAATTCCCGTGTTCCAACATAGAATAAGCCACAATAGCTTCCCGAGGCTCACCTTTCGTATTATAATCCGTTAAACCTAAAAGAGGGAAAATGGTTAATACACATATTGATAATAATATCAACAAATTACGATTCTGTTCGTTCATCTTCATCAATGATAAAAAATTAACAATAAAAACTACGATCTATTTTTTATACAGGCTTTGCTCTATAATCGGATAAAAATAACTAGTTTTGTTGTAATTTTTCACAATATAGAAAATCTTTTTGATAGAATAAACGATAAAAATGAAATCTGTCATTCAACTTTAAACCTAACATGATGAAATTTAACAGGATACTTCTTAAACTCAGCGGAGAGTCGTTAATGGGCGCTCAAAAATACGGGATAGACGTGACCCGTGTCGAAAGCTACGCCCGACAAATAAAAGAAATCGCCGAAATGGGCATCCAGATAGGAATAGTAATCGGCGGAGGAAATATTTTCCGGGGACTGAGCGGTACCAATAAAGGATTCGACCGGGTTAAATGAGATAGTATCGGTATGTTGGCCACCGTAATCAATAGTCTGGCACTCAGTTCGGCACTCGACAACGAGAATTGCCGGAACAAAGTACTGACAGCTATACGCATGGAGCCCATCGGAGAATTCTACTCCAAAGCCAAAGCGATAGAATACCTTGAAAACGGCTATGTCACCATTTTCAGTGCCGGAACGGGTAATCCCTATTTCACAACCGATACAGGCAGTAGTTTGCGTGCCATAGAAATAGAAGCCGATGCCATGTTGAAAGGGACACGGGTAGACGGTATTTATACCGCCGATCCGGAAAAAGATCCGACAGCCACCAAATTCGAGAAAATCACATATGACGAAATTTATAATAAAGGGTTAAAAGTCATGGATCTCACCGCAACGACCATGTGCAAAGAAAACCACCTTCCTATCGTTGTTTTCAATATGGATGTTGAAGGAAACCTTAAAAAATTAATGGAAGGCCAACAGATCGGTACGATCGTCTATTAATCTGCTAATATAATATGAACTAATAGGTTGATGTTTGTTATTAGCCCATTATTTATTAGCAAATGATGCATACATGAGTATCCTTGATTCTATAAATACACCTGAAGATTTAAAAAAAGTATCTGAAGATTCATTGATTCAGTTATGTCAGGAAATCCGGCAGAAAATCATCGATGATTGTGCCGAAAATCCGGGACATCTCGGATCAAGTCTGGGAGTCGTAGAATTGACTGTTGCGCTTCATTATATCCTCGACACCCCTTACGACAATCTTGTTTGGGACGTCGGACATCAATCTTATGCCCATAAAATACTCACCGGCCGCAAAGAACAATTCAAAACCAAACGTATCTACGGAGGAATCAGCGGTTTCCCGAAGATATCGGAAAGTGAATACGATTCGTTCGGTACAGGTCATTCTTCTACTTCGATTTCGGCAGCTTTAGGCATGGCTATTGCAGCAAAAATCAACGGAGAAACCGGGCGGCAAAGCGTGGCCGTAATCGGCGACGGTTCGATGACAGGCGGAATGGCTTTCGAAGCCCTCAACAATGCCGGGGTATACGATTCCAACCTATTAGTCATCCTGAACGACAATAATATGGCGATCGATCCCAACGTAGGAGGCTTGAACGAATATCTGTTGGACATCAGTACTTCTAAGACCTATAATAAAATCAAGGGGGATGTATGGAACGTTTTAGGTAAACTAAACCGGATCAGTCCAGGCATGAGGAATTTTATCCAGAATATCGACAATAGCATAAAATCGATGCTTCTGAAAAAAAGTAATCTTTTCGAAGCTATGGGATTACGTTATTTCGGTCCTGTCGACGGCCACGATATCCATCATCTGATCAAAATATTACGGGACCTGAAAAATATACCGGGTCCTAAAGTTTTGCATTGCATTACGGTCAAAGGAAAAGGATTTAAAGAAGCCGAAATCAATCAAACAATCTGGCATGCCCCCGGCAAGTTCAATAAAGTGACCGGAGAGCGAATTAAAGAGAATAATCCTAACATTCCGGCCAAATTTCAGGATGTTTTTGGAAACACAGTCACAGAGCTGGCGAAGAGCAATTCCAAGATCATCGGAATCACCCCTGCTATGCCTACCGGCTGTTCATTAAATATCATGATGCATGAAATGCCGGATCGTTGTTTCGATGTCGGGATTGCCGAGCAACACGCCGTCACTTTTTCTGCCGGCCTGGCGGCAAAAGGATTTGTTCCTTTCTGCAATATCTATTCTTCATTTATGCAGAGAGCCTACGATCAGGTGATTCATGATGTCGCCCTACAAAATCTGAATGTTGTATTTTGCCTCGACCGGGCCGGTTTTGTCGGAGCCGACGGAGCCACCCATCATGGAGCTTTTGATTTAGCCTATTTCAGATGCATTCCGAATATGATCATCGCAGCTCCCCTGGACGAAGCGGAACTGAGAAATATGATGTACACCGCCCAATTACCTGACCAGGGACCTTTTTCCATCCGCTATCCACGCGGAAACGGTTTTCTTGCCGATTGGCATACTCCTTTTCAGGAACTGGAAATCGGTAAAGGCAGATGTTTGATCGAGGGAGAAAAAATAGCGATTTTATCTATCGGAAGTATCGGAAATGTAGCGAAGAAAGCTGTATCTCACTTCGAAGAATCGCTCGTCGCCCTTTATGATATGCGTTTTTTAAAACCTATAGACGAAGAATTATTACATACCGTTTTTCAAAAATTTTCTAAAATAATCACCTTGGAAGACGGAACGATTCAAGGTGGATTAGGAAGTGCTGTCGCCGAATTTATGGCCGACCACCAATATCATGCTACTATAAAAAGATTAGGAATTCCGGATAAGTTTATCGAGCACGGAACTCAACAACAATTATATGAAGAATGCGGATTCGATGAAAAAAGCATAACCCGGTGCATTCAGGAAATGCTCATAGAAAAGGATACCAGAGAATGAAAAACGAATTAAACAAACATTCAAATATAGTTTTGCCGGACTTAGGGTCTTGTTACAAAAAACTAAAACAGACCTTTACCAATCTTTCGGACGAAGAATTAAAAGGCCTGCTTCGTCCGGATTCGGTCAAATATTACAAGAAAGGTGAACTGATTTACGCGGAAGGCACAAGAATCAAAGGTTGTTATTTCATATACAGCGGAATCATCAAAATATATCAAACAGGGCATGAAGGGAAAGAGCAAATTATCAAATTCGATCAGGAAGGAGACCTCTTCGGCTTCCGTTCAGTCATCCGGCACGAACCTGCTTGCACCTCTATAGAAACACATTCAGAGGCAATTCTATGTTATATACCCGATTCGGTTTTGTTAAACTTAATCCGGAATAATTCAGGTTTTGCCTACGATATGATGCAAATAGCCTGTAAAGAATTGGGCGACTCGAATCGTTACATCCGGGATATTGCACAAAAATCTGTAAAAGAACGCCTGGCCGAGATCTTACTCCTCATTGCAGATGATTTCGGTATCGAACAAGACGGAAGTTTAAAACTGAATATCACCCGTGAAGACCTTAGCAATTTTGTCGGGACAGCGACAGAAACCGTTATTCGTTTACTTTCCGACTACAAAAACGACGGATTGATCGAAGTCAAAGGACGTAAAATAAAATTATTGAATATTGAAAAACTGAAAACGATTGCAGGAATGTAAAAAATATTGTATCTTGAGGGGCATTTAAAAAGAGGAACCTTCAAAGAAATACAATATGTTACAAATCTCAGAAAAAGGAAAAAAAATCCCGGCTTCTCCGATCCGTAAGCTGGTCCCTTATGCAGACCGTGCCAAAGAAAGAGGAATAAAGGTCTATCACCTGAATATCGGACAGCCGGATATCGCTACTCCTGAAGTAGCTTTGAAAGCAGTCCGGCAAATGAAACTTCCTGTAATCGAATATACGGCTTCCGCCGGAAATCATACGCTTCGTACCAAATTAGCCGGATATTATCAGAAATTAGGGATCTCCCTGACCGAAGAAGACATACTGATTACTACCGGTGGCTCGGAAGCCATTCTGTTTGCTTTCATGAGCACCTTGAACGAGGGAGATGAAATTATTATACCGGAGCCGTTTTACGCCAATTATACGGCTTTCGCCTTAATGGTCGGAGCCAAAATTAAAACGGTAACAGCAAAAATCGAAGACAATTTCGCCCTTCCACCGATGAGTGAATTTGAAAAACAAATTACACCCAAAACCAAAGGAATTGTAATTGTCAACCCCAATAATCCGACAGGTTATCTATATTCCCCCAAAGAGCTGGAAGAGCTGGCGAAGATTGTAAAAAAACACGAATTATACCTATATTCTGACGAAGTCTACAGACGATATTGTTATGATGGCTTAAAACATTTTTCAGTAATGAATCTGAAAGGAATCGAACAAAACACCATTCTTTTCGATTCCATGTCGAAGCGTTACAGCGAATGCGGTATCCGTGTCGGAGCGATCATCACTAAAAATAAAGCAATATTGGATGCAGCCCTCAAATTCGGCATGGCCCGCCTTTGCCCTCCCGCTTTAGGACAAATTGCAGCCGAAGCCTCTCTGGACACCACCGACGAATATTTTGAAAGCGTCTATCATGAATATATCAAAAGAAGAAACTTCATGGTAGAAGCCTTGAATAAAATGCCGGGAGTGGTTTGTCCTATACCCAAAGGGGCCTTCTATTCCATAGTCAAGTTGCCTGTCGACGACGCTGAAAAATTCGCTCAATGGTTATTGGAAGAATTCGACTATAACGGTCAAACCGTTATGCTCGCCCCTGCCAGCGGCTTCTATTATACTCCCGGATTAGGCAAAAATGAAGTAAGAATAGCTTATGTACTAAAAATCAGTGATCTTCAAAAAGCGATGGAAATTTTATCCGTAGCTTTAAAGACTTACCCGGGAAAGACATTATAAATTAAGAAACAGATTAATAGGCATTTTCCGGGAAGTTTTAGCAGATAGCTTTCAGCTTTTAGCTTTTAGTTTTATCTTTGCAGCAGAAAAGAATTATTTTTTAAAATAAAATTATGACATCGGATTCCGAATTTAACACCATCAGACCCTATTGCGATAGCGAAATAGAGGCAGCAATAGAACGTCTATGTAAATCAGAAGAATTTTTGACTCTGTTTACACACCTAACTAAAATGGACCGTGCAACCATACAAGGAGCTTTACAAGGAATTCGAAGCCGTGCGGAATTTCAAGCCAAATTTTTCGGTCCGGCCATCCAATCTCTGATCAATACGACTACAGACGGAATTACAGTATCAGGAATGGAATTGGTCGACAAAAATACTTCTTATATTTTTATGTCCAATCATCGGGATATCATTCTTGATTCGGCCATCCTGAATGTACTTTTGCGTCAACATGGTAATAAATACACCCGGGCTGCTATAGGAAGTAGTCTCCTGATCAACGACTGGGTAACCGATTTGGTCAAATTAGATTCTTGTTTTGTCATAGAGAGAGATATAACAGTGAGAGAAATGCTTACGAGTTCGGCTCTCCGTTCAAAATATATCCGGGAAGTCATTGAAGAAAACGAAGATTCGGTATGGATCGCCGAACGGGAAGGAAGAACTAAAAACGGCGATGATAAAGCCCAACCCAGTCTATTGAAAATGCTGAAGATGAGCGGTCCCACCCTATTCGGGATCAATTTCAGAGAACTACATATCATGCCCCTCGCCATCTCCTACGAATGGGAGCCTTGCGATGCCCTGAAAACCTCGGAATTATATACCAAAACCGTCGGAGAATATATCAAAACTCCCGAAGCCGATATGAACAGTATGCTCACCGGGCTAAGTGACTACAAAGGACGCGTACATTTTCATATCGATCAGCTCACAGATCAGGAATTCGATGAACTGGATCAACTTCCCTCCAATGGAGACAGAATAGAAGCACTCGCCGGAATTATCGATTCTAAAATTCATCAGAATTTCAAGCTTTGGCCGAATAATTATATTGCCTATGATTTATTACATTCGGTAAATAAATTCAAAGCATTCTATACCGAAGAAGAAAAGAAACGTTTTATCGAAGTGATGACTCAAAAAATGGATAAACTGGAAGGGAATATTTCCCTACTGAACAATATTTATCTGGAAATATATGCTAATCCGGTAAAAAATCAATTGAAATTATAATCCTTCGTACAGCAAGGACGAATACAATGTTTAACGGATAAGAAAAAACGATTCGCCTGCCGCATTTTAATTTTACATATAAGTTATACCCACTATGAAAATTATTCGCCTACTGATAATACTCACTGCTTTCTTACTGATGATATCGAGTGCACTATCTCTATTTAGCAATACCGATAGGACACCGGTCTATATCAACGTCGCTTCTATGGCTTGTTTAATGATAGTCGTTACACTGTTAAACTTCAAGAATAAAAATAAAAACGAACAATAATGTACAAAGTAAAACGTACAATTTACGTCGATAACCAATCGATTGACGTTTGGTTCGGATTAGTAAGCAAAACCAAAAACGGTAAAAACGGAAAATATACGGTCTATCTGTTGACCGACGATCCCAACAATCCTTATAATCACGCGGAGCCTATCTTGAGCAATATCACCTCAAAAGAAACAGCCGTCCGAAAAGCAATCGAATATACCAAAGAGCTGTTTCATAATATATTGATCAGCCAAAAAAACAACAATAAATCGCAAGAAGACAATGGAAAGAAAAGTCAGAGTTAGATTTGCTCCAAGTCCGACGGGAGCGCTTCACTTAGGAGGAGTAAGAACAGCCCTCTTCAATTATCTGTTTGCCCGCCATTATGGTGGAGATTTTCTTTTAAGAATCGAAGATACTGACCAAACCCGGTATGTACCCGGTGCAGAAGAATACATTATAGAGTCTTTGAAATGGTGTGGCTTAAAAGTGGATGAAGGAGTTGGGGTAGGTGGAGAATACGGTCCATATCGTCAAAGTGAAAGAAAAGAAATCTACAAAAAATATGCCCTCCAACTCGTTGAATCGGGAAATGCATACTACTCTTTCGATACAGCCGAAGAATTGGATGCGATGAGAAAAGAGTGTGAAGGCCGTGGGGAAACATTTATTTACAATGCCACGAGCAGAGGTAAATTAAAGAATTCCCTGAATATGGATGCCGGTAAAGTAAAACAATTGCTGGAAGCGGGTGTGCATTATGTCATCCGTTTTAAAATGCCCGAGCATGAAGATCTTCTCCTTCACGACATTATTCGCGGAGAAGTCCATTTCAACAGCTCCCTGCTTGACGATAAAGTGCTCTATAAGTCGGACGGAATGCCTACTTATCACCTGGCCAACATTGTAGACGACCACTTAATGAAAATCACCCATGTTATCCGTGGAGAAGAATGGTTGCCTTCTCTTCCCTTACATGTGTTGCTTTACAAAGCCTTCGGTTGGGAAGGCACCATGCCTGAATTCGCTCACCTCCCGCTGATCTTAAAACCGGTAGGGAACGGCAAATTAAGCAAACGGGACGGTAACAAAATGGGATTCCCGGTATTCCCGATGGAATTTACAGATCCGGCAACCGGAGAAAAATGGCATGGCTACAAAGAAGACGGTTATTTTCCTGAAGCATTCATCAATATGCTGGCCCTTTTGGGATGGAATCCGGGTACGGACCAGGAAATATTCTCCCTTCAGGAGTTATGCGAACTATTCACTTTAGACAGAGTTAAAAAGTCAGGAGCTAAATTCGATCCCGAAAAGACAAAATGGTTTAATCATAAATATTTGGTGGCTAAACCGGATGCTGAATTAGCAGATCTAGTCGACGAAATGCTTAAAGCAGAACAAATCGTTTTCGACAGGAAAAAAACCGAGAAAATCTGTAGTCTGATGAAAGAACGCTATAATTTTGTAGCCGATTTGTATGCAGACTGCCGCTTTTTCTTCGTTACTCCTACCGAATTTAATGAAAAAGATACCAAAAAATATTGGAAAGAAGATACACCTGCTTTAATGCGTGAATTACTGGAAATACTGAAGAGTATCGATGATTATTCTTTTGCCAATACGGAGAAAATCATTTCTGCCTGGATCACCGAAAAAGGCTTAGGCTTCGGTAAGGTAATGAATCCTTTCCGGGTAGCCATTATCGGTGCTGCTAAAGGACCGCATATGTTCGATGTTATCGAAATTATCGGTAAAGAAGAAACGATACGCCGTATGGAAAAAGCATTGTCCACTTTATAAAACTAAATCATGGAATCGGAAAAACAATATGCCATGTTTATTCATCTTTCCCAATTGGCCGGAAGTATCGTCGTCGGTTTGGGATGGATATTGCCTTTAGTATTGTGGCTGACTAAAAAAGATAGCTCCGAATACATCGATGCCAATGGAAAAATCGTGATGAATTGGATTATTTCCTGCTTGATTTACGGTATTGTCAGTGGTATACTTTGCCTTATAGGGATCGGTGTCGTCCTGCTCATCGCCCTGGCGATATGTAACCTGACATTTATTATCATAGGTTCCGTCAAAGCAAGCCAGGGAAACTTATGGCCTTATCCTTTATCTATTCCATTTATTAAATAAAGAAAAGCAGTTATATACATATTTGCACTTATAATCGTACATTAGGGTAAACATGTATATAAACACTTAAAGAAAATAACCGGAAACTGATATTCCGGTTATTTTTTTCTCGCTTTGTAACAATCTACAGGTGCTGTTCGTCATAGTTGAAAATTGTCTTAGCTATGAAAAAATTTATCGTAATCCTTTTATCCAACTTTATTTTCACAATCAGTTTTGCACAAACCGATGCCGCTTACCGGATCTTCGGTGAAATTATGACAGTAGAGAATAAAGTCTATAAAGGTTTCATCACTTGGAATGGGAACAAAAATTATTGGATAGATTTTTTTGAGGCCTCGAAAATTGAAAATCCTTATCGTTCCTATTTCAAAAGGAGCGACGGATTGGTTTTCAGAGCAAACGACAGGGAATTCATAACACCTCCGACACATAATTTTTGTTGCCGTTTCGGAAATATAAAAAGTATCCGGCCCACTGATGTAAATGAAATCGTTCTGCAATTAAAAAACGGAGACCGACTCACTTTGGTCAAAGGGTACTCATCGGACATAAATACCCATATACGAATTACTACTCCAACCGAAACGACCTCGATAAAATGGGATCATATCAGTGAAATTCATTTTATGGGAGCAGACAAGGAGGCCATTGCCCCCGAAACGAACCAAGTCGCCGGTACGGTAAAAAGTACCCAGGGTATATACAAGGGAATCATTTATTGGAATTCCCAGCAAAGACAAAGTCAGGAAAAAATGAACCAGATAAATATTTTTTTAAACAAAATAAAGAAGTTATATGCATTCAAAGGTAAAAACGGGAACCATACTTTCGGATTGATCCCCTTAGTCTCTCCAAACGATGACCCTGCAGATGCACAGATCAATGTACTTTACCCAGTAGAAAACATAACGATCAACATGCCCAATATCGGTAGCGTATGTGTATCCCGGGCACAATTCGAAGAATTGACGATCATCCCCATCTCCGAATTGAATTTATTGAGTTATGATGATTTTCCAAGTCCCCAAGCCATAAAAGGAGAAGTAGTCACCCGCTCGGGACAAACTTTCGCCGGTAACCTGGCTTACGATCTGGACGAGAGCTATGAATTTGAAGTGCTCGACGGTAAAAACAATACGATCAGCTACCGTATCCCGTTTCGTTACATCCGCTCCATCGCACCAAAAAATTACAAATATTCCTTTATCACGCTACGGAATAACAGTCAGCTCAGCCTGGGAGAAACTTGTGATGTCAATCAGGATAACAATGGAATTATTATTTTCAGGAACGGTCAAAATCCAGTATACATCCTATGGTCGGAAATAAAAGAAATCAATCTGAAATGATCAGGTTGTAATCATCTGAATAGCGCTTTTCTATTTCATCGAAAACCTCCCAAAGAACGTCGATCGTCGGAGCCTGTAACATTCGGATCCGAAGATCCCTGAAATGAGGTAAACCTTTAAACATAGAGGCCATATGACGCCTCATATGCAGTAATCCACGAACCTCGTCGATCCACTCTACCGATAAGAGAATTTGTTCTTTGATCACCTCGATCTGTTCTTTTACAGATAAATCGGGTAATAACTCACCCGTTTCAAAATAATGCCTGATTTGTTTAAATATCCAGGGATGCCCGATCGTAGCTCTTCCGATCATTACGCCATCGACTCCATACCTCTCGAAAGCCTCTTTCGCTTTCTCCGGAGAAGTAATATCTCCATTGCCTAAAATAGGAATTTTTATCCGGGGATTATTTTTTACCCGGGCAATCGGTTCCCAATCGGCTTCTCCGGAATACATCTGAGAACGGGTACGCCCATGAATAGCCAAAGCCTGAATCCCCACATCCTGCAAACGTTCAGCAATGTCTTCGATAATGATATGCTCACAATCCCAGCCTAAACGGGTTTTTGCCGTCACAGGAATCTTAACGGCTTGTACAATCTGCCGTGTCATTTCAACCATCAAAGGAATGTCCTTCAACATGCCGGCCCCGGCCCCTTTCTGAGCAACCCGTTTCACCGGACATCCAAAATTAATATCTATAAAATCAGGCCGAACCTCCTCCACAATTTTGGCAGCTTCGACCATAGAATCGATAAAACGTCCGTAGATCTGAATCGTAACCGGACGTTCTGTTTCATCGATCGTCAATTTTTTCAACGAGTTATTCACCGAACGAACCAACGCATCGGCAGATACAAACTCAGAATACAAGCAATCCGCACCATATTTCTTACA
>OATP01000520.1_pt1 | contig 22076 bp, 19 predicted proteins | sample 1495041 | NCBI WGS metagenome assembly OATP01 (sample SAMEA2579972, study PRJEB22360) | human gut metagenome | biome: human gut; feature: human-associated habitat; material: faeces | place: Denmark | collected 2008/2010 | reverse complement strand
AATAAAGAAACCATTCAAAAGAAGATTCATATAAGGGCGAAGAAATTCGCCCTTTTTTAGTATACGACTATGGAAAAGTATCAAATTGAGATTTGTACGAATTCAGTGGAAAGCTGCCTGGCTGCACAGGAAGGTGGTGCCAACCGCGTGGAATTATGTGCCGGAATACCGGAAGGCGGGACAACCCCTTCCTATGGTGAAATAGCCATTGCAAGAGAAGTACTGACTCATACCCGCCTGCATGTTATTATCCGGCCACGTGGAGGAGATTTTCTTTATTCGGATATAGAAATCAGAACAATGCTGAAAGACATCGAAATCGCACGGAGATTGGGGGCAGACGGAGTCGTATTCGGTTGCCTGACAGCAGACGGCGAAGTAGACTTGACATCAATGCAGATCCTAATGGAAGCCTCTAAAGGGCTGTCAGTCACCTTCCACCGGGCATTTGACGTATGTCGTAATCCTCAAAAGGCACTGGAGGAGATCATAGAGCTGGGATGCAACCGTATTCTGACTTCCGGGCAGCAACCTACGGCTGAACAAGGTATCGGTCTTTTAAAAGAATTGCAAGGATTGGCTGCGGGAAGAATTACGTTACTTGCCGACTGTGGAGTAAATGAAAATAATATTGCGCGGATTGCGGCAGAAACCGGAATCAATGAGTTTCATTTCTCGGCACGCGAAAGTATTCAAAGTGAAATGAAATTCAGAAATGAAGTTGTCTCAATGGGAGGAACAGTACATATCAACGAGTACGAACGAAATGTGACTTCCGTGCGAAGAGTCAAAGAAACAGTGGAGGCTTTATATAAAGGAATGTAAGTTATCGCCTCTCTACTATATACTAAGAAATGGTGAACATACAGCTTTAAGCCTTTTGTTCACCATTTCTATTTTGCATTACCACCAGCGGTATCAAGAAAAACCGCTATACCTTTATTTATAAATAAGGAATCACCGTAATATAAATACCTGTAATAATAGCCGAAGTAATTACTCCCGAGATATTAGCTCCCAAGGCATCTCCCAAGATGAATGAGTCCGGATTATCTTTGCTTACAATCTTTTGTGCAACCTTTGCGGTAGTCGGCACACAGCTAACAGCCGCAATACCGATGACCGGATTGTAATTACCCCGTTTAATAATATACATGATATATCCTCCGATTATTCCTCCGATACCGGAAAGTAATAATGCTACAATGCCTAATACTAATAGTTTCAATATCTTCGGATCGAGCAGCAGATGTGCATCACAAAGTACACCCAGCAACACGCCCAACATAAAAGTCGATCCATAAAGCAGCGGACCGCTCACAAAATCATAAATGTGTTTCATACCCGACTCACGAACAGCAACCCCCAGGAACAAAGAGAAGAACAAAGGAGAAGCTACCGGGAATAAGAAACAGAGAATAGCACAAAGAACAGCAGAGAAAGCCAGTTTCACTTTGGCATCGTAATTCTTCGGAGCCTTCTTTGTCACCATCTTAATAGAACGGAAACGTTTGGGAACCAACAGTTTCACAAGGTAAGGATAGCCTCCATACGTCAATCCTAAATAAAGATAGGCAACCACCGTAATAGGCACAAACAAATGCTTTGCCAATGCCAGTGAAGTAAACAATACCATCGGTCCGTCTGCTCCACCTACCATAGCCACTGATGCACTTTCTTTGAGAGTCAGGCCGAGAGCGGAAGCAATAGGAACTGTCAGGAAAGTGCCCAATTCTGCACACAGAGCAAGGAATATACTTGCAAATGGTTTCTGAAGCAGGAATCCGACATCCAAAAGCGTCCCGATACCCATAAAGACAAAGCAAGCTATGAGTCCATTACTAAACGTCAGAGTGTAAACAGGTTGCAGGAAATCTATCTGCATGGTATTCATTAATTGATCCGTATCTGAAAGCATTGGATCAAGAAAGAGGTTACCCAGTGTGCCGTCGGGCATAATCAGTGTTCCGCAGTTGATAGCTACCATTCCCAGTCCCATAGGGATCATCACCATAGGTTCGAGGATACCTTTCCAACCTAAATAGATTAGTAACAGACCGAGCAGTGCCAGAAAAACTCTTGCAGAAGCAAGTACCCATCCGCTTGCCATCATTGTACCAATACCTTGAAATAAGGTAGCAAAATCTATATTTTCCATAAATTAGTTTCCTTTTATTGTTTATTGTTAGTAAGATTCTTTGAGTTCTTCTTATTGACATGCGCCTGCTCTTCTTCCCGCAGAAAGAATTCACGGGTATCCTGCGAATAATAATAATTCACCAGATTATTTTCTGAAGCTCCCGGACTCACTCCATGATAATAGCCGGAGTAGCCAGTAAAGTTTCTGTCAATCCCCCTACTGTAGTCTTCACGAGAATCACCTAAAGCATCTTCATCTGCAATAGGTATCTGCCGGACTAATCTTTCCACCTTCTGCCGATGCTGCCGCCAGCGTCGTAACCGGAGTAGTTCCAAACGGTGGGAACTATAAAAGTCAAATGAATCAGCCGCATAAGCAATCAACTTAATGACCGCAGCGACAAAAAAACCGATGAGGAAAGTAAGCCCCATCATCGCAAGAGTAGACAGTAATAAATGAATCATAGCAATATAAAAATTAGGTTGTACAATCATATTCAAAATAAAGAAGAGGCGCCCAATGGTGAAACCATTATAAAATTTAGACACACATGAAAGTTAATCCCACTGGGCATTCCTCATCACCATATAAAAACAATCGGCGGATATTATTTGCCTGAAATCACTTCGGTATATATCCTTGCTTTTATACGACGTAACTCCCGTTTCACAACGGAAAACACAATATTTTAGTCCTTAAATACCTTATCATTAGTATTCAGGAGGTATATCATTCAACTGGGCTTTGGTAAATACAGGACCGTCTTTGCAGACATACAACTTCCCGACATTACACCGTCCACATTTTCCAACACCACATTTCATCCGGTTCTCCAAGGTAGTATAAATATTCTCATCGGCAAAGCCTAACTTCTCCAATACAGGAAAAGTGAACTTTATCATCACCGGAGGTCCGCAAACTATTGCCACGGAATCTGCACTGGCAGGTGCAGCATAAGGTATTACGTAATCTCCCCGGGCAGGTGCAGCAGCCTCAAGCACTGAAGGTACAAAACCGACCTTTCCTGTCCAGTCGGGAGTCTCGCCCCCAGGATCAACCGTAGTTATCAGATTGACATCCGGACGGTTTTCCCATTCTTTCAGTTCTTCTTTATATACCAAGTCGTTAACAGACTTGGCTCCGTAAACAATCGTTATATCTTTAAAATCTTCCCGCCTGTCCAATGCATTCCAGATGACGCAACGCATCGGCGGAAGTGCTATACCACCTGCAACGAACAACAGATTCTTTCCTTTCCACTCGTCCAACGGAAATGTGTTTCCGAAAGGTCCGCGAAAACCGACGGTAGCTCCTTCTTCCAGTTTGGCAAGTCCGGTAGTCACCCGTCCTGCCTGGCGAAATGTACACTCGATATATCCTTTACGAGTAGGCGACGAAGCAATACAGAAAGTTGACTCTCCTTCACCAAACGCAGAGTATTCACCGAACTGTCCGGCTTTGAAGTGAAAAGCTTCTCCTTCCTTCTCGTCTTTAAATCTTAACCGGAAAGTCTTGACTCCCGGAGCTTCATGGGTTATCTTCTCAATCACCATCAGGTGCGGAAGATATATATTCGACTGCTCATTCATGGCTTGATATCGATATTAAGTGTTCAAGTATATTCATATCTACCGGGCAGGCACGCGAACAACGCCCGCATCCGGTATAACCATTTTCCTGTATCCGTTCAGGCATATAGGAGAACGTATGCAAAATGCGCTGACGCCAACGGGTGCTTTGTGTCGGGCGCGGATTATGTCCGGACGTATGGAGGGTAAACAGCGAAAAGCCGCAAGAATCCCAACAACGGACACGATGACCGGACGAACCTTTGGCATCTTCCTGAATATCAAAACAGGCACAGGTTGGACAAACATAAGCGCATGCGCCACATCCCAAACAGCGTTCGGACTGTTGTTTCCAAACAGGACTGTCGAATGCTCCCGCCAACTTCTCACGTACATTATCAACATTGAAACGGGTGGGAACGGATGCCAGATATTGTTCCTTATCAATTTCTTCGGCAGGTGTATATTCTTTCACAAAGAATTTAACCAATGCTTTGCCTTTTGCTGTCAAGACTTCCACCAATGCACTCTGATCCGGCAACTCCGTAATCTGAATATCACTGCCGGCAGTATTACCGGGCCCCCCGTGAACGGAAGTACAGAAACATGATTCATCGCATTGTGCACAACTGAAGCTGATTAATGTCATTTTCTCCCGTCGGGCATTGTATAGTTTATCTTTATAATCCCAATTAAAAATGCCGGAAAGGGGTGCAAACCCTGCTGCATCACAAGGACGGATTTTCCAGAGAATCGTTTCGGGAATGGCATGAATATCCGCTTCCTGCAAAGTAGCTTCTTTCCCGTCTTTCTGATAAGAGAACAGAACTTCTGTTTTCGGGAACGCAAAGCGTTTAGCCGACTGGGTAGTCTGCACATAGTCCGTCGCTACCTCATCGTAAGAAGTCACTCTTTTGAAGTCTACTTTATCTCCTGAATGCACAGGAGCAAAAATATGCATTTCCTTTTTCACCATCTGGTGAAACCATTCTTGCAGACTGCTTTTACTGATATGTAGATTTTCCATTACTTTCTTTTAATGTATAAAGTTCTCTTTATCTTCTGCCTTGAAGGTAGAAAGTACATTTCCCGCAGGATTGATAGCACCGGGAGCAACCCCGAACTCGCCCTGAATGTCTTCCATCATACTTTGTGTCATCAAATGAAGAGGAATACCCACCGGACAGGCTTGTTTACAAGCGCCACAACCGATACAGCGTCCTGCCATGTGCATCACGCGGTTAATCTGCCACTCCATATTTGTCAGCGGAGCAGACCAGGGTTGTACCCACTGCGGACAATTGACCTCCACAATACACCGGCTGCAATAACACAACGGACAGGCAGCCCGGCAAGCATAGCATTTGATGCATTTCGACATTTCCTCCATCCAATATTTCCACCGCTCTTCACGACTCATCTTTTTCAGACGATCAATCAGTTGAAGATTCTCCTCACTAATAGTCAAGGGAAAGTCTGCCAGATATGTTTTTATTTCATCGAATCCTTTAAACTGGATAACTTCTCCATGTCCGTCAACGGTCAATACCAGAAGATTATCTTCTTTCAACTGGTTTTCGAATGCCAATTGAACAACCGTCCGTAATGCCGGTACTGTAGCTGTTATAGCCACTTTGCCTGTTCCTGTCAATTCCCGTTTTGTCAGATAAACTGCGATATTATTCGTGCAACGGTCGTCCAGTATCAGTCTGTCGGCATTTTCAGCCTGCCGGCAAAAGAGAGGACGTGTTCCGTGGTTTCCTTCTTCATAGCCTATCACAAGATTCACCTCTCCTTCTTGTAACAAAGCAACTGCTTTTTCTGTCAGTTTACTCATAGATAGCCTCCTTTTCCAAATAGTCCGAAGCTTTCTGATACTCCAGATAAGGTCCCAGTTCACGGATTCCGGCAACTGTCTCATTCACCAGATCAGCCCACTTGGCCCCCTCTGCCGCCGACACCCATGAATAACGGATACGACGTACATCAATTCCCAGGAAGTCGAGCAGTCCGCGGAATACAATCCAACGACGACGTGCGTGGAAGTTTCCGGATGTATAATGACAGTCATTCGGATGACAACCCGAAACGATAATTCCATCAGCACCTCCGGCAAAGGCTTTCAACAGTAACATAAAGTCAATTCTTCCTGTGCAGGGGAAGCGGACAATTTCTACATTAGTCGCATACTTCAACCTGCTCGTACCTGTCAGGTCTGCCCCGGCATACGTGCACCAATTACAGACAAAAGCTACAATGCGCGGTTCAAATTCCTGATTATTCTCGATCTTATTTTCGTTCATAGCTTACTCTCTTTTTAATGGTTCAGCAATGCCATCACTTCGGCATAGACCTGTTCATTGGAATATCCTTGTATATCAATAGATTTGGAACGGCAGAAAGCAACACAAGTACCACAACCCTGACAAAGTCCGGGGTTTACTTTTGCGACTGTCTTTATCACATTTCCGTTTCTGTCTTTTATCTCTTCACGTTCGATGGCCTGATAAGGACAAGCTGTCTGACACATGAAACACCCAACACAAGTGCTGAATAACGGAGGGGCAGTACGATTGACAACGGCTATCAACGGCTCACGAACCAGATTTGCCTGTGAAAACAATCCTGCTACTTTCTCAGCGGCTCCCGAAGCCATTCCCACTGTTTCGGGAATATCTTTCGGCGCCTGACAGGCTCCTGCCAGATAGATTCCGGCTGTATTCGTTTCCACCGGTTTCAGTTTGGGGTGAGATTCGGCAAAGAACTGATAAGGGTCATAAGAAATGTGCATCTTCTGCGCCAGTTCTTCCGCTCCCTTGTTGGCAACTCCCGCTGTAGCAAGCACTACCATGTCAGCTTCTATCTCGACAGGTGATGCTCCCAACAGGGTGTCTACTCCTTTAACAATCAATTTACCGTTCTTCTCATATATACGGGCGACGCGACCACGGACGTAATTCACTCCATCCTCTTCAATGGCACGGCGCACAAATTCTTCATAATTCTTTCCTCCGGCACGAATATCCATATAGAACACGTACGATTCGCCACCATGCACCTTGTGCTGATAAAGCATCGCATGTTTGGCTGTGTACATACAGCATATCTTAGAGCAATAAGGAATTCCTTTGGCCGGATCACGGGAACCGGCACAGGCTACAAATACAATCTTTTGAGGAATCTGTCCGTCAGACGGACGGCGAATCTCTCCGAATGTAGGACCGGAAGCCGATGCCAGACGCTCAAACTGCAATCCGGTAATGACATCTTTATATTTCCCATATCCATATTCGGGAAAAAAGTCTGTATTCAACACATTGAATCCTGTAGTTACTACAATCGCTCCGACTTCTTCGGTGATAATACGGTCCTCTTGTCCGAAACGGATAGCCCCCGTAGGACATAGCTTTTCACAGACTCCGCATTTACCATTGCGATAATGGGTACAATGTTCTTTATCAATCACCGGTTTATTGGGCACTGCTTGCGGAAAAGGAACATAAATAGCTGTACGCATTCCCAAACCGGCATTAAATTCGCTCGGTATCTTTTTGTTGGGACATTTAGTCGTACAAAGTCCGCAACCGGTACATAATTTCTCATCAATGCTCTTCGCTTTCAGGCGTATACTGGCTTTAAAATTACCGATAAATCCTTCCACATGCTCCAGTTCGGCATACGTATAAAGAGTGATATTCGGATGCTGCGCTACTTCCACCATTCGGGGAGTAAGAATACACTGCGAACAGTCTAATGTAGGAAAAGTTTCCGAAAGCTGTGACATGTGTCCGCCGATGGACGGTTCTTTCTCTACCAGAATGACCTGATGTCCGCAATTGGCGATGTCCAGACTTGCCTGAATTCCGGCAATTCCTCCTCCAATCACCAGTGCTTTTTTGGTGATAGGAACCTGAATGGGAACCAAAGGATGATTCCGCTTTACCTTTTCAACCAGACTTTTGACAATATCAACAGCCTTACGGGTAGTTGCCTCCCCTTTCTCATGTACCCAAGAGCAATGCTCACGAATATTAGCTATCTCGCACAGATAAGGATTCAATCCGGCTTCCGCACATGCTCTCCGAAAGGTAGGTTCATGCATTCGCGGAGAACAGGCAGCAACGACAACGCCATCCAATCCATATTCTTTAATGGCGTTCTTAATCAATGTCTGTCCCGGATCGGAACACATATATTTATAATCAATGGCATAGGCAACGCCTTCCATTTCTTTTGCCGCCTCGGCCACTTTTTCGCAGTCGACAGTTGCACTGATATTTTCACCGCAATGGCAGATAAAAACTCCTATTTTAGACATACTTCCGCCTCCTTCAAATTTACAGCTACAAAATGACGTCCCAGTCCCAATTCCTTGGGAGTCAGTCCGACAGCCAGTCCGATAGCCTGTGTGATATAAAGAACCGGTATGGTAACAGGTTTTGCCAGATAGTGGTTAATAGCAGGGCGACGCATATCCAAATTAGAATGACACATCGGACAAGCCACAATCACAGCTTCCGCTCCCCGGTCGTCAGCATCTTTCAGTATATTTCCCGAGAGACGTCCTACAAGGTCTGTGCGAGAAACGGACAAGCCCGCACCACAGCACTCTGTTTTGAAAGCCCAGTCAATAGGAGTGGCACCAATCAGAGACATGATTTTGTCCATGCTTTGCGGATCTTCCAGACGGTCGAAGTTTAATATTTTATGGGGACGCACCAGCAAGCAGCCATAGTAACAAGCCACTTGATGAGCAAAAGGACGTACTATCTTCTCTTTTAATGCATCCAACATATATTTCTCTATCATCTGGATGACATTCAATATTTTCACATTACCGAGGTAGCGCATTCCAACTGTAGTCAGTATTTCATCCTTCAATACTTCATTGTTCAATAATTCATATTGAGCAACACTCAAACGATTGTAACAGGAAGCGCAGGGGACAACGATTTCTTGAAATCCCTGTTGTTCTGCCAAAGCCAACACACGGGTAGGTAAGGCCAGAGACAATTGTTTACTCATGGAGTGAGCTGCCGTTGCGCCGCAACAATTCCAGTCTTTCAACTCGATCAGTTCGAGTCCCATCACCTGTGCCAGTGCTTTGACTGATTCATTGTATTCACGAGAAGTTCCGTTTAGCGAACATCCCGGATAGAAACCGATTTTCATAGCTACTTTTGAGTCTTTTCAATGGTTTGTGCAAATATCTTTTTGATCTTATTCTCATCTTTTACCCGTTCCGGAAAAAGGTTGAGCTTCCCTTTGACGAACATAACAGGAGCCACATTCAAATCCTGTGTCAAACGTAAGGTACGGGCTTTAAACCCTGCAACTAATCCGACTTCGTAGAGCCTTCCCGTTCTTTTCACTGATTCGAGAAAAGCGGAGTGAAAAGCTACGACAGGACGTGATTCTTTATGGATGCATCTTTCTTTACGGGATCTCTCACGCAGATAGTCCATCACTTTGGGAATGTTGATCTCTTTAGGGCACCTCGCAATACAGTTTTCGCAATTCAAGCAAATCCAGATGGCATTGGAACTTAACACACGACGGTCATTTTGAGCATTTTTTGTCTGCAACAACCGGAGAATATAGCTGGGAGCATAATCCATCTCCTCTGACAGCACACATCCGGCCGTACACTTACCACACTGGTAGCAATAAGACACATTAATACCCGTCTTTTGTTCCAAGTCACAGGAAATACATTCTTTGTTTTCCATGTTGACATGAATAAAATAGATAATAAATAAAATAAAGGAAAAAGTGGCAGAGGGGATCAGAATAACAGGCACACCTCACCCTACCCAAAGACAAGAGTAGAGTCTAAATAAGAATATGCGCCAATGTGTAAACGTAATACTTACACGAATATTTAGTGTAATTAACATCAAGGTCGATATGACCCAAACGATTCTCCGGAAGCAGAACATTCAGAGAGCTCAATATCTGTATAATCACAGTATTGGTATTGAACTTCAGGTTCTTGAAAGGAACAATGCTTCTCGGAAAAGAGATATTGTCAAAAATGCAGTCACTAACTTTACAATTGGATGTTTCGTCAACAAACTGTGAACGAGAATCTTTGCCCGACTTGTCAAAGCCGGCAGAAGAAATGCAGCAACATGACTCTGCTTTATATTGCATATCATTAGCCGAGATTCCTGTTTCTTTCTGAAATCCCTGCAATTCTTTATCGGAAACATTACTAAATCCCAATACTAGAAATGCGCATGCTAATATGCAAAAAATATATTTAGCCATAATTTGCTGCAAACGTAATCATTCTTTTCCGAAAAAACGCATTAAGGACAAGAATTAACGATTATTCATATAGATTCTTTCCTACAAGCCATGTACAACTTTCATCAATTGCTCACCTAAACCTATTGTATATCCTTGAGAAACAAAGACTACCCTATTAAATGTATCTGCAATAATAAACACTGGCAGAATGGAGTTATTCAAATTCATCGCTTGCACAATTTCTTTCCGAATGCTATCATCAGTATCAATACCGTAAGTGATGGTAGACGGTAGTCCTTTGAATTCGTCGGCATTAAATTTTTTGTATTGTTCTTCCGAAGGGAAAAGAAAGACCATCTTACGCCCCCATTGTTCGAAGTCATTGCCCAAAGCGGCTATATCTCTTAGTGCATGATTGGTAGGCTCCTGCCCTACCCCAAGAACAGCTACTACAAAATAGCCACGCCCACAGGTTTGCAGAATACTCTGTTTTGACAAAGATATCACTTTCTCTCCTATTCCCTCCACCGGTGCAAAAAGCGATTCGGAATTGAAATTACCGATAACAGCCACTTTTTCTCCGGATTCACGCAAATGATAAGGTACTTTGGTCGCTACAGGTTTGAATTCGTCTTTCTGTGCAGGTAATACAAAAGAAGAAATTCTCGCCAACACACCTCCATCAGCAAGCCTTGTGCCAGTAACCAACAAGTAATATCCGGTATCCAATGTCCCTATATATCGCAACTCGGGATGTTCTTCGTCACAGCTAATCAATTCTGGTCTGCCCTCCCGCAACCTGGAAATGGTAAACTTATTATAATACTTTACTCTCTTATCATCACGAGCAATTGCCTTACCGTCCTCATAAAAACGATAAATGCCTCTGGATGCCTCCACTTCTTCTTGTTTATCGAAATCAACTTCCACATATCTATTATCCCCCCATTCATCCTTTTCAGGATCCATATAGCTTATGCGTCCATCCATCTTTCTCATATCAGCAGCAATATTCAGGCTACGCGCCAAAGCCACAAAGAAAATATCCCGTGAAAATGAATCCGCCACCTTCGCACGCCAAACCCCTTCCGGAGAAATAGGAATACGCAGAAAGTTATTTTCCTCATCAATCGTAATATTACGGTTTACCCATTCAACTAAAGCTTGCGGATGATTTCGAAAGGTATCTATTTCCGTTTCGGAGAACTTAGACTGAAAGAACGATTTATAAGGCGTCAATACCTCCGTTGAAATACGGGGAGCAAGTATGTCATAAATATCTCCAACCGAAGCATCCATACAGCGCAAGGAGGGTATAACACAATCATATAAATAGTTAGGAACATCTTTCGTATTCAATAAATGATCAATCAATACTTCATAAGGTACATCACGAAGATCTTTTTTAGTAAGCACAGACAACAAAGCCGCTCCTTTCATTAATTTTCCCTGGCGGTCTGCCTCATTCAGAAAACGAACCAATACATCATGATTTCCTCTTGATTCCACTAAGAAAGAAGCCAGTGCCTTCCTTACAAACGAACCTGATTTTCCCTTCAAACAGGCTATAATGGAATCAGCTTGTTCCGCAGTCGGGAAAGTAGCGACATAAGCATTGCGAATCGAATCCTCCTGCATCATTCTCCGGTCATTCTCCGCCCGCTGCTCTGGCGTTACTTCCGGTAAAATAGGATTCTCAACAGGAGGAACGATATCAATATCCTCTTCAAATATATCTCCTTCCTTCTTATCAAGTGTCAATGTCAATTCCGGTTGCTTGCTGAAGGATAGCTTGGAAAAGCCGAATGTCCCTTTATCGGAAGCCCATACCAACATATCTCCCTTACCGGCCGTTAATGACACTTGACCACTGGCATCAGTATATTTAGTAGCCACTGTATAGAACTCCGCATAGTTATATACTTTAAACTCCACTCTTGCTCCGGTGACAGGTTGTCCATTCCTATCTTTCACCGTTACCAACGCTTTTGCGATTGGAGCATAATTCTCCGTTACATTGATTTCCGTATAATTCGGTGTTTCAAGCATAATCTCTTCCGGACCGTTGTATCGTCCGAAAACCTTGGTATGCATCAACATTCCCCAACTGGCAGGGGAATTAAACCATCCCAAGTTCAAAACCGGTTCCGGTTCACAAGCACCGAAGAAGTACCAATGTCCATCCGCCCATGCTTCCACCCAAGCATGATTGTCATCCGTATGCGCCCAGCGGGGCGTATACACTTGCCGTGCCGGAATACCGACTGCCCGGAGTGCAGCCACCGTAAATGTAGACTCTTCGCCACAACGCCCATACGCTGTTTTGACTGATGCCAATGGTGAGCTGGTACGCGCGTCACTCGGACGATAGACTACTTTCTCGTGACACCAGTGGTTCACCTCCAATATCGCGTCTTTCATCGGCAGTCCCTTCACTCTGTCTTTTAGTTCATCATAAAACACACGACGGGAATCATCCAGATTCTCGTTATTCACCCGGATCGGCAGAACAAAATGACGGAACACTTCATCGGGGATCTCTTTGCCCCAAGGCATCTCATCACGTGTCTGCTTCGACAACCGAACATTCTCCAAGTAATAATCTCCCGGATAGTCCGTCACATCCCCTATCGGCATATAAGCGTAGAGAAACATCAATGCTTCGCACTCGTAGACTGACAAAATAGAATCGGCAAAGATTGCAAATAAATCTCCATGAGGAAGTGCCTGTTTTTTCTGCTCAAAGTCTTGAGCTACTTGATTCCGGTAGGATTCTTCTTTGAGGAAGTGAACATTGTTACAAGCAAACAGTACAATCGACAAAATCAGGACGCACAAAAGATGGGTGAATGTTTTCATATAAGTGTTTGGTTTATTCTATTAATAAGGTTGCTGACTGATAAAAATAGAAGAATATTTTCTGAATACCTAGATAAGTACATAAAAATGTGATAGATAAGAATAATATTGTCATTGATGGGAAAATCCGGGAATTTTGTAACAGGTTTGTAATATAGACCGTGTTCGAACCCTTATAAAAAGAAAATTCAAAAGAAAAAGAAGATTTTTATGTTTTACAGCATATAATTCGAAAACAATTTGTATCTTTGCAGTGTTATTAGAGAAAACAAGATGTAAAACCGCTCTTCAAAACGTGGAGGGCAAAAAAAGAGGAAACAAATTATGAAAAAGAATGCAAATGAAAAGATTATGATGTTACAGTACCGTATTAAACGCTATCAAGCAATGGGAAATGGTGCCATGTGCCAAACATTAAACGGTAAACTTCAAAAACTGCTATCACAGCAGGTTGCCATGTAAATAAACACACTAATTATAATAAATAGAGCGAGGAACTTTCGAGTATCCTCGCTTTTTTTATACATTTGCAGAAGAAAGATAATAAAACACATTATGAAAAAGCTATTTATGTCGGTTGCGCTCCTCTTATTGGTCGTAACCTCTTTTGCACAAACACCCGGTTATGAGTTCACAACCGTTGTATCTCACCAAGCAACACCTGTCAAAGATCAGGGTTCCACAGGAACCTGCTGGTGCTTTGCCACCGCTTCTTTCATGGAGTCGGAACTGCTCCGAATGGGAAAAGGAGAATATGATCTCTCGGAAATGTTTATCGTCCGCCAAAAGTACATGAATCAGATGGAGGACAATTATCTCCGTCGTGGTAAAGGAAGTATCGGTGAAGGAAGTTTGGCACACACTTTCAAAAACGCTTATAAGAAAGCGGGAATCGTTCCGGAAGAAGTGTACACCGGATTGCTGGGCGATAACAAAGACCACAATCACGGTGCATTGTCACGCTACCTCAAAGCATTGGTAGACGCAAATATTGAATCTAAAAAGCGTACTCCGCAATTTGATGCGCTTATTAATAATCTGTTCGATATTTATCTGGGTAAGGTTCCCGAAAAGTTCACTTATAAAGGAAAAGAATATACTCCTCAATCTTTCACAGAAAGTCTGGGATTGAATATGGATGATTACGTTGAGCTGACTAGTTTCACTCACAAGCCATCTTATGAGACATTCTCACCTGAAGTTCCCGACAACTGGGAAAACCAGCCGATGTATAATCTTCCGTTGGACGAACTGATCGGGGCTATCGACTATGCACTGAACAAAGGATATACCGTATGTTGGGATGGTGACGTTAGCGAACAGGGGTTCTCTTTCAAGAACGGAATCGCCATCAATCCGCAAGTGGAGGATGTGAAAGATTACTCGACTACCGACCGTGCCCGTTTTGAGAAAATGCCTAAATACGAACGAATGGACGAAGTGTTCAAGTTTAAGCATCCTTATCCGGAAATCAACGTAACACCGGAAATCCGTCAGGATGGTTACGAGAAGTTTGTGACAACTGACGACCACCTGATGCACATCACCGGTATTGTAAAAGATCAGAATGGTACTAAATATTATATCACCAAGAATTCCTGGGGAGCGGATAGCAACAAATCCGGAGGTTATCTGAATATGTCTGAAAGCTATGTACGTGCTAAAACAATCTGTGTGATGGTACACAAAGATTCTCTGCCTAAGGAACTGAAGAAAAAACTCGGTATTCAATAAATCGCATGAAATCAGTCCCGAAGGGAGATTGGCTGTTTCATACATTTATTTATTCAGAACTCTCCATTATATTCATATAACAAAAGAAATAGGGCAACGAAGTATCACTACTTCACTGCCCTATTTTTTTGTTAACCTACTATATTAAATCCTTTGCTCTTTATTTCTTTTTCAATGTCACGTCGCTGATTTCTACAACACCGCCTTTGTTCTGGGAAAGAATAGCCACATAACAATCTTTCAGAATAGCAGCATCATCGTCTGTATCAGACACTTCCAAGTTAGCATTTGCTTTCTTGCTGCTAATAGCATTTACCACTTGTCCCATATCATAATAAACCACTACTTTAGTCCATTTACCGGCCTCTTTAATTTTAAAATTGTATTGTGCACCCGAAGCATTCGGTTGAGCATCCGCGTCATAGTCTCTACGCATGAAGAAAGTAGTATTGTACTTACCATTATCATTCTTTTCCTCATTGGTCTGTTTGATGTATACACTGACCGGAGTTCCTGCTTCTTTAGCTTTTGCATAGAAAGTAAGAACATAGATACCTTTGTCCAAACCATCGGTAATACGTTGTCCCAGGAAAGCTTTATACCAAGAGAGGTTCTTTTCGGCACCGGAATTATCCAATTTCATTGCATTCGGATATTTGGCATCTACTGTTTCTTCCCAGGCAATAGTAGTTGCTCCGTCGGCTTCATTATTCATGATAAACCACTCTCCTGCGGTAGCTTTGTTGGCATTAGTCACTTTAGTCTTCACTTCAGTGGCGAATTTTTCGTTTTTTATCAGGTTCTGCGCACTTACGCTTACTCCTGCTAGGACCAAAAGGCCGGCAAATAACACTTTTTTCATCTTACTGTGATTTAATTGTTTATACTTTATTTTTTCTAGCTTTAAAAATCTATTTCATCCTACTTCACTTGTTGAATAACAAATCCATATTTACCAGTCACTTTCTTTTCTTCAGTCTTTAGTGTGATGCGGTAAATCTCTTTGCCCCATACGTTAGACAGGCGCGGATCATCCAGTTTGATTGTTTCCAATTCGGCTTTAAACTGCGACGGATAGTTCATTTCCACCTTTTGTCCCTTTACTTCGATACGGATTTTTCCGGCTGAAGGGAAAGTCACATTGCCCCAAGTTAAAAAATTCATTTGATTAGGAGCAATAGCCTCATCCAACGTATAATTATCACCAATAATGAGTTTTTTATCATCAAGAGCATAAGAGCGAACCCAGCTTTTCACTTTCGCTTCTGCCGGATAAGCAGTAGCTATATCCGTAGAGAACATCCGTTTCTTCTCATTGCAAACGGTATTGGTAGCTTTATACTCCTGCCCGAATTTCTGCGGTACTCCGTTAATCATCGGCAAGTTGTGATAGTTGCTCTGCATCGTCCAGATGGTATAGCGGTCTTTACCGAACGTCTGTTTGGTATATGTACCTACACCGGCATCAATAATCACAGGAATTGTATTTACGTATAAAGAAAAGGTTCCTACATCGTTGTGGTTATGGCTTTCGTTATTAAATCCGCCTTTAGCGGCAACAAACATACCGTTCTTATTCTTCATATAACAGAATTCCGTTTCGGGATACCAGGTTACATCCGGCATATCATGTTTCGGAGTTGCTTTTGCCAGCTCATTACAGCAAAGTAGAGATTGAAGCGAACGAAAAGCATCGTTGCCCATGGTAGCATACGGTTTTCTTCCTTTCAACAGGTATGCGGCAAAATGCATCATTTCATCGCTGTTTACAGCTTTACCGTACCGATAGATTAACAAAGGATCGCCCCCGCCTTGTGCCGATGCATCAGCAAAATTCACCACCCAGCCATTGCCGACATAGGAACGGGACATATATTCTCCCATCCGGCGAATCATCGGTTCATTGAACAGAGACAATTTACCGCCTGTGCCATCAGAGAGTATCTGCAAATAGTCATAGAGCTTTCCGGCGGCATGTCCCCAGTAAGAGGTTCCCTCCTCACAGGCACCATCGGATTTCACGAAGTTGATAAACTTATCGACTGACTGCATGGAGCGATAAACAGCTTTCGCCAACTTATCCTTATTGTTCTCCATCAGTAAGAAACATTGCAGGGCATTAGAGTTACACCAGGGATTCCAGTTGTTGATGATTTCTCCCGGTTTCCAGTTAAAAGCCATCCACCACATTTCGTCGTCGTTCATATACGGATCGAGAATACGTTCTTTGATTGCTTTACGCATTTGCAAAGATACCACAGGATTGATTTTGTCGAATGGTTTGCGGAAGAAATAGTGCACCCAGGCCATTAAAGCTCCGTATCCGCCTGAACCGAGATCGATAATCTGTTCGCGGAAGTCGGGAAGTGAACGTTTGCTGCTCTGGCGGGGCAAGTGTGCGGATAGAACCCATGAATTCATTTCACAGCTCATATATGCTCCGTTCAGTAATTGGTCGATAAAACGTCCTTTTCCTTCGGCCAGCTCGGCAAGCATCAAGGCGTTAAGTGCCTGGCGGTTGGCGTCATAAGGGACTTCCATTATTTTACGGTTACCGCTACGTTCGTATTCCAGATAGGCAGTGGCAGGTATCAGTTGCCATTTGTAGTCGAGAAGTTTTTCACCGGCTTCAATGAGACGTTGTTTGTTGGGTCCCATCAGGGAATCCCAGGCGGCACGATCGGTATAAGCAGGATAAGGCACCCATGCTTGTTTCATTACCAACACGTTTTTTAACGTAGTTTCGTCTGCCGCTTTTTGCAGCATATTGCGTTCGGTGTAAGCGTTTGCCTTGAAAGAAAAACTTCCCAAAGCTGCTAGTAAAAGAACACAAAATAAATGTTTCATTCGATTCATGGTATTTTCATTCATTTAAGTATTGCAAAGATAACGTATCTGATAAAAAATGAGGTGAGTAAATCATACGAACCTGATGACAAAAAAGTACATACTTCAAAAATAGTACTCTTAATTGCTATATTTTAGGCTTTTAAGTCAATATAAGAACAAATTAAGTCATTGTAGAAACAATTTAAGTCACTATAAAAACAAATTAAGTCACATGGAAACCGGGTTTTCATTTCGGAAAAACAAAGATACAGTTTCAGAAAACAGAGGCTTCCTTTGGAGGAAATAGAGGTTCTATTTATTCCAAACAGAGGCTCTGTTTAGGTCAAATACAGGCTCTATTTTATTTCAAATAGAGTATCTGTTTTACTTCAGACAAAGTATCTGTTTGGATATTCTATCCTCTTTCTTTTTTCATTCTTTGATTCTCTTCTTTTTCATCCCCTATTCTTTCCTCTTCATTCCTCTATTTCTTCCTCTTCGCCTTCAATCCCAATCGCTAAATTCAAAACTCAACTGTTCCCAAACACCGTGTTGTTCATCGGCTTCCTCTTTTGGATTAGAGACGGAAAGACCGATGAGCCGGATTGGATGTTGCTCAAATTCGACACATTTAAGCAATTCTTTTGCAAGTGGGAGTACCCGGTCTAAGGTGGTGAGTTCCTGCGATTGAGTAAGGCTTCGGGTTATCTGGCTAAAATCATGAAACTTGATTTTCAGGGTAAGCGTGTTGCCTTTGAAGTCTTTTCGCTGAAGACGTTCAATCAACTCTACTGCCACATGGTATAGTTCGATAATGACCGATGAACGGGCTGAAATATCACGTTCCAATGTACGTTCGCAGCCAATGGATTTACGGATACGAATTGCTTCGACAGGGCGTTCGTCAATTCCTCGTGAGCACTCATAATACAGTGCGCCGGCTTTTCCGAAATGTGCTGTCAGCATTTCAAGAGAGCATTTTCGTAGTTGAAGTCCATTGTGGATGCCAAGTAGATGCATCTTCTTTGCAGTCACCGGCCCCACTCCCCAAAAAGATTCGATAGGAAGACGGGCGATAAAATCAAGGGCTTGTTCCGGATGAATGGTGCATAAGCCATCCGGTTTGCGATAGTCCGAAGCTATTTTAGCCAGAAACTTATTATAAGAAACTCCGGCAGACGCAACAAGGTTGAGCTGCTCCCGAATCTTCTGCTTTATTTCCTTTGCTATATCCACAGCCAGGGAAATATCTTTCTTATTTTCAGTGACATCCAAGAAAGCTTCATCCAGAGACAGAGGTTCGATGATATCCGTATATTCGTGGAAAATCTCATGTATCTGACGGGAAACGGATTTATAAACATCCATCCTGCCGGGTACAAAAATGAGTTGGGGACAAAGACGTTTCGCCTTTTGCGAAGCCATGGCGGAACGGACACCGTAACGCCGGGCTTCATAACTGGCAGCAGCCACCACACCCCGCTCCTCCGGGCGTCCTACGGCCAAAGGTTTTCCCCGGTATTCGGGATGATCACGCTGCTCGACAGAAGCATAAAATGCATCCATATCGATGTGTATGATTTTCCTGTTTTCCATTTTCTTCATTCAAAAATAAAGTTTTTTCTTTACAAGAAAATCATTTTTACAAACTTTAGTCTTCGATGAACGCTAAATCATAGCCACTTCTATCAACAACACATAAGCCTCACTCCGTGCCTCCACCTGAAAATGGTCTGTCTCCGTGATACCCATACCATCACGTCGCGACAAATCAGTACCTTCGATACAGATTTCACCTTCGATGACAAAACAATAAACGCCTGTATTCTTCTGGTGCAGATGATACCCGATCTTTTTACCTTTCTCTAACTTTCCCAATGCAAACCAGGCATCCTGTAAAATACCGCCAGGAGCAGTGCCATCAGGAGCCACTATATAGCCAAAACGATTTTTCATGTCTACCTGGCGGATATCATAGCTTTTATAGACCGGCTTAGTATTATTTACACGAGGAATAACCCAAATCTGTAAAAACTCCAGATTTTCAGTTTTACTATCGTTGAATTCACTATGATAAATCCCGCTACCTGTACTCATCACCTGAATATCCCCGGGACTAATCACCTCACTGTGCTCCAGACTATCTCCATGCCTCAGGTAACCTTTCAAAGGAATCGAGATCACCTCCATATTTTTGTGGGGATGGGTATCGAACCCCATTCCGGGGGTAACGGTATCGTCGTTCAGCACCCGTAAAGCCCCGAAATGAATCCGCTGTGGGTTATAATAGTCTGCAAAACTAAAAGTATGCCAAGTATTCAGCCAGCCGTAATCAGCATGTCCCCGTGTATTCGCCCTATCAATCACTGTCTTCATATGTTTTATTTTTATTATTTATAAAATCGTATATTGCTTATTAAACGTTCTGTAACAAAGTAAAGTTTCCAACGTTTAAAAAGTTACCGAATCGCTGAGTAACTTAAAAAGAACATATGCCCAAATCCAAAGCTTATATCGGTCATCTGATGATTCTGGCCACCACTTTCATTTATAGTTTCAACACCAATTTTATGAAAGTCATCATTCCCGAATGGATCGGTCCCAACGGGTTGGTGTTACTCCGTTGCTCTGCCAGCACCCTGGTTTTCTGGCTAATCGGCCTTTATTTCCCGACTTCTTCCGATCGTCCGCACCCCCCAAAAAAAGAAATCGGGATGATGATACTGGGCGGTATACTCGGCTTAGGAGGTAACTTATTGTTTTATATCAATGGACTTTCACTGACCGGGCCTATCGATGCTTTTGTCATCCGCACCACCCAACCGATCATCGTCATTGCCCTGGCGGTTATTTTTCTGCATACCGTATTTACCAAATACAAAGCCTTCGGTATTCTACTCGGTATTGCAGGCGCCCTTTATGCCTCCATTATGCCCCACACCGGAAGCCTGGTGAAAGACTCGTTCGGAGGCGATGTCCTGGTTTTCTGCTCTTCGGTTTCTTACTCCTTCTTTCTGATCCTGATCAAACCTTATACCCAAAAATTCGATTCGGTCACCGTCATGAAATGGATGAGCTTATCTTCGATGATCATCAGCTTACCTTTCGGGCTGTCAGATCTGGTCAGATCACCTTTATTTTCCGCCCAGGCACCCCTTCACATCTGGCTCGAAATTTGTTATATACTTTTCGTTGCCACCGTGATCGGCTATTTTTTGAGTGTTTACGCCCTAAACTACATCACCCCCTTCGTAGAAAGTGCTTATAAATACGTCCTGCCGGTCACCGGTGCTGCTGTTTCCATCCTGATGGGACTACAGAAATTTTCGTGGCACGATCCGATTGCTTTGGCCCTGATCGTGACCGGATTTATTCTGATCAATAAAAAAACAAATGAAATCCAAACCAACCATGTATCCATACACCATTCACCTACCGGACCTGAAGACAGAGAAAATCACCCTGGGTAATAAATGCCGGTTGAAAAACTTCTACCGGATCGGAGACGGGGTATATCGTTCGGACCAGCCGTCCGCAGCTTGCTTCCGGGAATTGGAAAAATTCGGTATGCGGGAAATACTGAATCTCCGTTGCTACCACACCGACACCAAAGAAGCACAGGGCACCTCGCTGATCCTGCATCACCTCCCCACCCGGGCCACATTGCTCAGTCTGGACGATCTGGTCACTGCCATGCAGATCATCCGCGACCGGAAAGGTCCCCTACTCTTCCATTGCTGGCATGGCAGCGACCGGACAGGAGCCGTAGCAGCCATGTACCGAATGGTTTTTCAGCATGTTCCCAAACAACATGCCATCGATGAAATGGTTGAAGGTATTTTCGGCTTTCACATGATATTCGATAACATCATCGACACCATCGACGAAGCAGATATCGAACATATCCGGCAAGAATTATTCTGATTTCACCGGAGCCCACCGATATATTCATACAACTCGCGGTAAAAAGGATGTCTGGTCAACGTCACCGCTTCGCCCAAAATCAGTAATTTCATCCGGGCCCGGGTAATGGCTACATTCATACGCCGCAGATCCCGCAAGAAACCGATCTGCCCTTTTTCGTTGGCCCTGACCAGACTGATCATAATCACATCCCGCTCTTGCCCTTGAAAACCATCAACCGTATGCACGGTGATCAGGCGACAGCAAGGACGAAAGAACGGCTCTTTTTTCAACAGATGCCTTAAATAGTGGACTTGTGCCCGATAAGGTGATATCACCCCGAAATCGATATGCTCCTCCAAAATACGCCGGATTCCGATCCGTTCCATATAATTTTTCAGTTCCCGGACTAACAATTCGGCTTCTCCGGTATTCAGACGTCCGGTTCCTTCTGCCACTGCTTTTTCCTGTAAATCCAGTTCTGAAGTATCGATCCAGCTGACAGGCGTATCGAAATCGAGGATACCCCGGTATTTCACTTCCGGTGCCGCTTCCAACTCATCATGATAAAACCAGCGGGAAGGGAAGCGCATAATATCTTCATGCATCCGGTATTGGATTTTCAACAAAGACACGGTCTCCGGTTTGTGCAGCACCACCTTCTCCAGCAAAGTACGGCCGAGCCCTCCCCGGGCAGCCTCTATACATTTGATCGTCGGCGGTAGCTGGCAATGATCGCCGGCCAGAATCACCCGGTCGGCCCGGGAGATCGCGATCCAACCAGCCGCTTC
>OATP01000516.1_pt1 | contig 22212 bp, 19 predicted proteins | sample 1495041 | NCBI WGS metagenome assembly OATP01 (sample SAMEA2579972, study PRJEB22360) | human gut metagenome | biome: human gut; feature: human-associated habitat; material: faeces | place: Denmark | collected 2008/2010 | reverse complement strand
CGGGGTGGCTTTTGATGGCAATGTATTCCAGCGTATCAAAACGATTTTGCCTTTGCTTTCTCCGCTGTTGCTGCAAAGTTTGCACGATCTCAGCACCCGCAGCGCAGCGTTAGATGCCCGTGCTTTTCGGTTTTTTCCTCATCGTACTATTTTGAATCCTGTTCGAGAGCATAAGTTCGAGCCGTGGCTACGGTTTATGCTTTTAGGATGTTTGTTGATAGAGGGAGGCACGTTTTGGCTGTATTGGTAAACATTGAACGGCTTAGCGTCGATATTCACCACGCTTTTCGACTGGGCCCGCTTTCTTTGCAGATGGAACAGGGGCAGTGGTTGGCGATTCTGGGGGGGAATGGCTCAGGGAAAAGCCTGCTAGCAAGTTTGTTAGTCGGTGGATTGGAAGAGACCGAAGTGTCTCTCGTTGAAGGCCGTGGAGAGATATTAGGCCACGATATTATGCGCTCTGATATTCCACTTTATGCAAAACAATGGGTACAGCAATCACCGTATTTACAGTTTTCAGGCTGCTGCTTTACGGTAGAAGATGAGATTGCATTTGGACCTCAAAATTTGGCACTACCCGCGACAGAAATTCTAAGCCGAGTGGAAACCGCGTTGCAACGCTTTGGCTGCCAACACTTACGCCAACGCAATCCCCAGTCATTGTCGGGCGGGGAAGCTCAGAAAGTGTTGCTCGCCAGCGTGATGGTTATGCATCCCAAGCTGTTAGTACTCGATCAGGCTTTGGGACGTTTGAGCATAGAGGCAACTTACCAATGCTTGGATGCCATTTTGCAATATTCCCGAGAGCTCCAATGTAGCGTTATCCTTCTTGAGCATCGGCTTTTCCCTGCGGTGGACTACTGTCAGCAACTGATTCTACTCGATCAGGGAACGACATCTCCGGTCGATAATCATGTGCTACTCTCCTTGATTCCCCAAGTTATTTTACCTGAACAGCTCAAGAAAACATTGCTTGATAAGCCACCACATCACAATGATCTGTGGGATGTACTCAAATCATTTTTGCGGGACGGCCAAGCATGCTAATCATGAAAGATATGGCGTTTAGTTGGGAAGATCGCAATCCCTGTTTGCATAATGTGAACTTGCATATTCATCGGGGAGAGCAGTGGGTGATGACCGGCGAGAATGGGGCAGGAAAATCAACGCTGCTCAGATTGGCTGCGGGTCTGCTGGTGCCTAGCCAAGGCACTCTTTATCTCAACGGTACTGAGACAACAAGCATGAAAGCCGTCGATAAAGCGGCGCAGGCTGGGATGTTATTTCAAGAGGTCGAGCGCCAGCTTTTTCATAGTTCGGTCGTTGAGGAAATCCGCTTCGGGCAACGGTTGCAAGGGTTAGATAAAGAGGTGATCGAACAACGCACTGCTGACGCCTTGGCTTTGTGCGAATTAGCCTCGGTTGCTACAAAGCATCCGCTCGACTTGCATAGTGGTCAGAGACGCATGGTGGCAGTGGCCTGTCTCTGTGCCATGGAACCCCCGTTGTTACTTTTGGATGAACCCAGCAGAGATTTTGATCCCTATTGGCTTGCGGTGTTTGAACGCTGGTTATCCCACAGCCGTGAACGGGGTGCGACGGTACTTGCGATTAGTCACGATCCCGAATTTACCGCTCGGAATTTCCAGAAAGTTATTCATGTCTGCAACGGAACGGTGAATATGGTTAGCTGAGATGTGAGAAATGCGTATCCTGCTCTAGCGACTGACGTTGTCGCTCCAGCGGATCTTGCCGGTAGAAGCTTTTAAAGTGCGCGTACATCTCTGGAAAGCGCTCGGCGAGGAGCTCAGGGGCACTGAAAAAATATTCTGATAACACAGCGAAGCACTCTGCTGGCTCACTCGCTGCATAGGCATCAAGGCTTGTCGCGCCTTCGCCGACCACGTCAATCTCATCTTGAATGGATGCCATCGCCGCATGGAGATCATGCTCCCATTGAGCCACATCTTTTAACGCAATCGGCGGTACGCCGCTGGCAACCCCTGCGTTACGCATATCAAGCTTATGTGCCGTTTCATGGATGATAAGGTTGTAGCCGGAAAGGTCGAAAGAGTCTTTAACATCCATAAGATTAAGGATCACAGGGCCTTGGGCGGAACACTGGCCTGCCTGCACCATGGGACCCGCATGGACTAACCCGATATCATCTTGCCACTCTTCATGGTAGATGAACGGTTCTGGATAGAGCAGAATCTCGTGAAAACCATCTAGCCAGTCAATACTGAGCTCAAGAACCGGCAGAGAGAATAGCAGCGCAATGCGTGCCTCTATTAGCGGCGTGATATAGAGATCTTGTAGCGGAACAATACGTTTAAGCTGTAAAAATTTTGAGGCGATAAGCGTAAGCTTCTGAAGTTCACGAGGGGTAAGCGTTGAAAGCAGTGGAATAGCTAAAGCCTCTTCCCAAGGGTAATTGGCAAGAGGAGTATTTGCACCTGCGTTCCAAGGCCACTTAATCATTAGAAGGCTCGTAATATGAACGTTTATTCCCCCACTGTTTTATCATGAATGAACATCAGAATAAAACAGCAAACTAAGCGCGTAGATAACCACTTTTTTGTGTGGTTGTCTGTGATAAAGTCCACGCTTGCCGTTTGTTAGAACAAATAAATCAAGATGTTGGCAGTGCTAGAATTCTATTGCTGAGGGGAACACGTGATCATTTTTTTGGGGCAAAAGAAAAGCCACGCGTGTTCGTGGCTTTCGTTGTTTTTCAGGTTAAACACCGCAGCTGCGCTACGGGTTTTGTGTTCTGCATGTTTTCAAAATATCCAGATTAGGATCGTACTCTTTCGTCTGCACATTCATCATTGACAGCATAGTGTGGAAAAGATTGTCGTGAGAAAACTCGCTGTTTTTTGCAAGACTAGCCACGCAGGCACGGTCGATACCTTGCGCTTTCACATAGCTATCAGACAACCACATTTCCATTGGGACACGAGTCTGCTCTTCAGGTGCAAATTTGTAAGGGGTACCATGCAAATAGAGTCCGTCTTCACCCAAGGATTCACCGTGGTCAGAGACATAATATAGTGCAACGTTATAGTCTTTTTCATAGCCTTTTAACCGCTGAATAAACTGACTTACCACGTAATCGGTGTAGCGAATGGTGTTGTCGTAGGTATTAACCAACTGCTGCTGAGTGCAGTTTTCAATATCGCTACGTTGGCAGTCAGGCATGAAGAAGCGGAATTCTTTTGGATACCTTTTATAGTAAGTGGGCCCATGGCTACCAATAAGATGGAATGCTAAGGTTTTGTTTTTTCCGTCGTTAGGAATGAGCTTGTCTAAATCGTTCAACAATACGGCGTCGTAGCAGGTATCACCGTCACACAGATTTTTATCGCTATTGGTCGGCACGATTTGTGTAGGGATACGGTCGCAAGCGCCTTTGCATCCTTCGTCGTTGTCCTTCCAGTAGGTTGATACCCCCGCTTTTTGCAGGATATCCATTAAACCTTCGCTGTTACGCGCAATATTATTGTCGAAATGCGTACGTGGCATATTTGAGAACATACAAGGCACGGATACTGCGGTGGCGGTGCCACACGAGCTGACTTTAGAGAAGTAGATCAGATCCGGTTCTTGGCTGGTATAAGGATTCGTTGGGCGAGGATATCCCTGTAGCTGCTGGTTCTGATTTCGTGCGGTTTCACCCACAATTAAAAATACCAGCGTAGGCTTGCTGCCGGCTTTCTGTACTAATTTGGCATCGTCACCAATCTTACGGAAGGGAATCGGCTTAGTCAGATAGCGACGGTTAATGTATTGCGATGCGCTGTACAGATAATTAGTCGGCAGAATTTCAAGATTCAATGTGCGGTTATTACGCCCCACGGAAGCATAGTCTTGATAATACAGGCTAGCCACGAGCGCGATGATCAGAAGAGAAACCAGCATGGAGACGAGGCGTAGCCCCAAACGCGCAATGACGCCATGAGCGTAGACAATCTGGGTTTTCATCAGCAGGATGCAGGGCAAAATACCGGTAAACAGCACCCACAGCACAACCGAGAAATTATAGTATGAAGAGGCTTCCGCAGAGTTAGTTTCAAAAATATTCTCAATCATTGAACGATCAAAAATAATTTTGTACTTCAGCTGTGCATAGCTTGCAAAGGCACTGATTACCAGCACGATGCAGAAAAAGGGTTTAAAAATTGGTTTAAACGTAAAAGGGGTAAAAACAAAGTTGAGTGCGGCGATCAATACCAGTGGAATTGATATAGCAAAGCCGAGTTTATAGTTATCCAGCGATGTGAGGATACGATAAAAATGCAGCAGGATTGGCAGGTTAACTACCAGAGTAAAATAAATCGCCAGAATAATAGTCAGCGACAAAAAGCTGACTTTCAAAACCTTTCGCTGCAAGGGAAACGCTCCTGAAATGCAAGTAAACGGCTTTTGCTGTCATGACAAAACCGAAAAATAAGCGAAAACGCTGTTGGTATCAGGCGAATTTACCTAACTAAACTTAAGATAGCCTTAAGCTCACGAAATGGATTAATGAGGTAGGATATTGAAAATTCATGGAAGTTATTAGACGCCACACAGAAATAGTGTGGCGTTGTGGGGAGTGGCTTAACACACGCCAAAATCACCTTCTTCGTGGTATAGCGTTAGCGCCTTGGCATCGACAGTCTCTTTTCTCTCGTTACCTAGCTCATTCCAGACGCAGGTGATTTCATCACCGTTCACAGCCAAAACGGTCATACGCGGACCTCCGCCGATCTTTTGAACGCTATCACCCATTGTGAAAGACATTTTACTCTCCTAAATAAAGCAGAATGAATGTTCGTTGATAGTGAGCTATCCAATTGAATTAGCTCAGTCTCCAAATACTTAACTTTTATAAGTTAGGCCAGCGCAGCTGGGATAGATAGCAAAAATATCCGACGGTTTTAGTGACCTTTTTTGAACAAACGCTGAGCTCAATATCAGTAGGCCATCTTCTTCGTTCAAGCTATTCGTTTGTTTTTAAAAATTATTTTCATTTCAAATACCCATGAGTAACAACTGGCTACACTTTAATTCACAAATATTATGCATTGGGCGCTTGTTTTTTTATTGGTCGTAATGATAATCGGTATCATTATTTTTACCATTCTTTACATGCGCGTTACGCGCAAGCAAGAGAGAAAACATGTTTGTCCCATTCCTCATCATGTTCCGCGAGGGGCTTGAAGCTGCACTGATCGTAAGCCTTATCGCCAGTTATTTAAAACGCACCCAGCGCTCTCAATGGCTAGGTATTGTGTGGATCGGCGTTATTTTGGCTGCGGCTCTCTGCTTAGGGTTAGGCATTTTTATTAATGAGACCACCGGTGAGTTTCCCCAAAAACAGCAAGAACTGTTTGAAGGGATTGTCGCCGTCGTTGCGGTCGGTATTTTGACGTACATGGTTTTTTGGATGCGTAAAGTTTCTCGCTCGGTAAAAACACACTTAGAAGGCGCGATAGACAACGCACTAAATGCAGGTAAAGGGCAGGGATGGGCGTTAGTCGCGATGGTGTTTTTTGCCGTTGCGCGCGAAGGGCTGGAATCCGTGTTTTTCCTGCTGGCAGCCTTTCAGCAAGATGTCGGCATTCAGGCTCCGATTGGTGCGGTGCTCGGATTAGTGTGTGCCATCATTGTCGGCATGATGATCTATTGGGGCGGCGTAAAACTGCATTTGGCTAAGTTCTTTAAATGGCCCAGCCTATTTATTCTGTTTGTTGCCGCTGGCTTAGCTGCAGGAGCCATCCGCGCTTTCCATGAAGCTGGGCTTTGGAACTATCTGCAAGATATTGCCTTTAATTTCACCGATGTGCTCTCGACTCATTCACTTCTGGGAACGTTGCTCGAAGGTATTTTCGGTTATCAGGAAGCACCGACCGTCAGCGAAGTTCTGGTGTATTTCCTCTATCTCATACCAGCACTGATTTTCTTCTTCATGCCGCAGCGAGCCGTTGATGAAGCGGCGAACCGTAACGCGAGTCAGTCACGTTAATTAAAACCAAATAATATTGAACAACTTGTCAGGGAGTCACCGTTATGTCCATCCAGATTTTCCGCCGCACCGCGTTATCTCTTGCTCTGCTGGCGCTGCCTACCACTGCGGCTTTGGCGGCTGAAGCGCTGCCTCAGGTCAAAATTTCAGTTAACGACAAACAATGTGAGCCAATGACGCTGACCATTCCTGCCGGGAAAACCCAGTTCATTGTGCATAACAACAGCCAAAAGGCGCTGGAGTGGGAAATTCTCAAAGGCGTGATGGTCGTGGAGGAGCGCGAAAATATTGCTCCCGGTTTTACCCAAAAAATGACAGCAACTTTAGAACCGGGTGAATACGATATGACCTGTGGTTTGCTCAGCAATCCTAAGGGCAAAATTATTGTTCAAGCCGTTGACGGTGCGACGGCTGCAAAAATGGATGCTATGGCATTGGTAGGTCCCATTGCTGAGTACAAAGTTTACGTGATGCAAGAAGTGAAACAGCTGGTGGAACAGACCAAAGCATTCACTGATGCCGTGAAAAAGGGTGATTTAGCCACGGCGCAAAAACTGTATGCGCCTACGCGCCAGCACTATGAGCGAATTGAACCGATTGCTGAGTTGTTCTCCGATCTTGATGGCAGCATCGATGCGCGCGAAGACGACTATGAGCAAAAAGCACAGGATCCTAACTTCACCGGTTTCCATCGTTTGGAAAAAGTGCTGTTTGGTGACAAAACCACCAAAGGGGCTGATGGCTACGCTGACCGCTTGATGAAAGACGTGCTTGAGCTGCAAAACCGTGTGACAACCTTAACTTTCGCCCCAAGCAAAGTGGTTGGCGGCGCGGCGGGTTTGATTGAAGAAGTGGCTGCCAGCAAAATCAGCGGTGAAGAAGATCGCTACAGCCGTACCGACCTGTGGGACTTCCGTGCAAACGTCGATGGTGCGCAGAAAATCGTTAACCTGCTGCGCCCAATGTTGGAAAAAGCTAACCCGCAACTGCTGGCAAAAATTGATGCCAACTTTAAAACCGTTGACGCTATTTTGGATAAATATCGTACCAAAGATGGCTATGAATCCTATGAGAAGCTGACCGCAGCCGATCGCAACGCGATGAAAGGCCCAATTACGGCGCTGGCAGAAGATTTAGCGCAGCTGCGCGGTGTTTTAGGTCTCGATTAAAAGCAACGTTTTGAGGTTGGAAAGATGAGTGGTAAAGGATGCCCGGTCACCGGGCTGACTGGGGGGGCAGAAATGCCTTCTCGCCGTCGTTTATTGATTGGCGCAGGAGCGCTGGGCAGCGCGCTCGCGCTCGGTGGTGCGGTCAAAGCAGATACGGGAACCAAGCCTCTGGCGACGGCGACGTCATCGAAAAATGCACGCTGGCAGAAACAGCCGTTTTATGGTGAACATCAGGCCGGTGTGCTGACACCGCAGCAAGCATCGGCGATGTTGGTCGCTTTTGATGTGTTGGCGACCAACGCAGAAGATTTACAGCGTTTAATGAAGTTACTCACCAAGCGGATAGCATTTTTGACGCACGGCGGCAAAGCACCGCATGCCGATGCCAAATTACCTCCGCTGGATTCAGGGATCATGGGGCCGGATATCTATCCAGATAACCTCACTATCACGGTTTCGGTGGGTAATTCTCTGTTTGATGAACGCTTTGGGCTCGCGGCTCAAAAACCTACGCAGTTGCAAAAGATGACGCGTTTCCCCAACGATTCTCTTGATGCCAATATTTGCCACGGCGATCTGTTATTGCAAATTTGCAGCAACAGTAATGACAGCGTGATCCACGCGCTACGCGACATTATCAAATATACGCCTGATTTGCTTAGCGTCCGCTGGCGGCGCGAGGGGTTTATTTCCACCCATGCGGCGCAGAGCCAAGGTAAAGAAACACCGATCAACCTGCTCGGTTTTAAAGATGGCACGGCCAATCCCAATGCCAGCGATAAGCCGCTGATGGACGATATTGTTTGGGTGACGGCCGATCAACAAGAGCCAGCTTGGACGGTGGGTGGCAGCTATCAGGCGGTACGTATCATCCGTTTTCGCGTTGAGTTCTGGGATCGTACGCCACTGCAAGAGCAGCAGACTATTTTTGGGCGTGACAAGGCCAGTGGTGCTCCGCTGGGGATGAATCATGAACATGATGAGCCTGATTACAGCAGGGATCCCGACGGAAAAGTTATCCCGCTTGATGCGCATATTCGCTTAGCCAATCCGCGTACTAAAGAAACGCACAGCAGCTTGATGATGCGTCGTGGCTATAGCTATTCGCAGGGGGTTTCCAATTCAGGGCAGCTGGATATGGGACTACTGTTTGTCTGCTATCAACACGATCTGGATAAAGGATTTATCACGGTGCAAAAGCGCCTGAATGGCGAGGCGCTAGAAGAGTACATAAAGCCTATCGGTGGTGGTTACTTCTTTGTATTACCAGGAGTAAAGGACGAAAACCACTATCTGGGCGAGGGCATGTTCCAAAAAGTTTAGTCTCGCTCATCTAGATAAATCCCCCCGTTTTCTCCATCCGTTGCCATTCCAGTCCCCGCATCAGGGGGACTGGCTTTTGCATTGAATCTACTCCTTAAGTATTACCCTCTGAAAAAATCGCTCTTTAAGTTGCATTTAAAATACATATTAAATACCATAATCAAAAAGACGCATTTGAAATGCATATTTAAGAGTGGAAAATCATCAGGAGTGGTTCATGGCTATTCAGGTAAAAAACAACGTCTATTGGGTCGGTAAACAAGATTGGGAACTGCGCGAATTTCACGGCAGCGAGTACTCAACCCACAAAGGCTCTAGCTATAACAGCTATCTGATTAAAGAAGAAAAAAATGTTCTGATTGATACGGTGTGGACCCCCTATGCCGCAGAGTTTGTTGCTAATCTCGAACGCGAAATCGATTTAAATAAAATCGATTTCATCATCGCTAACCACGCCGAGAGCGATCATAGCGGTGCGCTGCCTGCGTTGATGGCGAAAATACCCAATACGCCAATTTACTGCACCGCGAACGGGGTTAATTCAATCAAAGGTCACTACCATCAGGACTGGAATTTCCGTGTTGTGAAAACCGGTGATTCCATTGATATTGGCAACGGCAAAAAGTTGGTCTTTGTTGAAGCCCCCATGCTGCACTGGCCTGACAGCATGATGACCTACATGACCGAAGATGCTTTGCTGTTCAGCAATGATGCCTTTGGTCAGCACCTCGCCAGCGCCTGTTTATTCAATGATGAGATTGACCAAAACGAGCTGTACAACGAGTGCATCAAGTATTACGCCAATATCCTGACGCCTTTCAGCAAGCTGGTAACCAAAAAAATTGAAGAAGTGTTATCCCTGAATTTACCTCTCGACATGATCTGTACTTCACACGGCATCATATGGCGCGATAACCCAGCACAAATCGTTGAAAACTATCTGAAGTGGGCCGATAGCTATCAAGAAAACCAAATTACGCTGATTTACGACACCATGTGGAATGGCACTCGAACCATGTCTGAGGCCATTGCTCGCGGAATACGACAAGCCGATCCCAGCGTGGTGGTGAAACAATTTAATCTCGCTAACTCCGACAAAAACGACGTGCTGACGGAAGTGTTTAAATCCAAAGGTATTCTGGTGGGCTCGCCGACGGTAAACAACGTTATGTTGCCGCAGGTGGCAGGATTATTGGAAGAGATGCAGGGGCTACGTTTTACCGGGAAAAGTGCAGCAGCATTTGGTAGCCACGGCTGGAGCGGTGGGGCGGTCGATCGGATCTCCTCTCGTCTACAAGACTGCGGTTTCATGATGATGCGAGGTATTAAAGCCGAATGGAAACCGACCGAAGACGCGGTCACTCAGTGTGAAGCTTTTGGCGCCGAGTTCGCGCGCCAATTTGGTATTCCCGCCTGTTGTGACACGGGCTGCGGCGGGGCAGAAAAAGCAACGTCAGGCAAATGGATCTGCCGCACCTGCTCTTGGGTCTACGATCCCGAGCTGGGCGAGCCTAACCAAGGCGTACCTGCCGGCACCGCTTGGGAGGATGTACCCGAAAGTTTCCTGTGCCCAGTATGTCTGATGGGCAAAGATGATTTTTACCCTGCAGATTAAGGACAGCATGATGGCAGATAATCATCCTCTTATTATCGTGGGTAGCGGTCACGCAGGATTACAACTGGCGCGCAATGTGCGTCGCTTGCAGGCAAGCTCGGGGCTGGTGATGATCTGTGCCGATGACGGTGTGGATTATTCTAAACCCCAACTGAGCCATGCATTTAGCCAGCAGCAAACGGCGCAGCATCTCACGCGCAAAACGGCGGAAGAACTCCGTCAGGAATTGAAAATGATGTTGCTCAGTGGGCAACGCATTGAGGCTATTCATCCCAACCAACGCACCGTTCAGGTCAACGGACGCACGTTGGCCTACAGCAAACTCGTGCTGGCAACGGGAGCTCGCGCTTTTATTCCCCCCGTGGCGGGGGATGCTCACGAAGAAATACTGACGCTTAACAGTTTGCAGGAATATCTCTATCTGCGTGAGCGTATGGCGTATGGAGAGCGCGTTCTGGTCATTGGTGGCGGATTGATTGGCACTGAAATTGCCCACGATCTGGCTGTGGCTGGTAAGCGAGTTACCGTATGCGATCCGTCGCCGTATCTTCTCGCCAGCCTATTGCCTGAGTTTGCTGCCCAGCGCTTGTCCACGGTGCTGCGCGATCTCTCCTGTGAGCTCATGCTGAATAACACGCTGGAAATGTTACAACGGCTGCCACAGGGGGTACGAGCGACGTTCACCCGCGGAGAAGAGCGTGAGTTCGATCATGTGATTTGCGCTGCGGGGTTACGTCCAAATATTGAGCTTGCCGCTCAAGCAGGGTTAAACGTAGAACGGGGCATTGTGGTGGACAACCAGCTACGTACGTCTGACTCCTATATCTATGCGCTAGGCGATGTTGCCCAAATTGAAGGGCGCCTCTGGCCGTTTTTACAGCCCATTTCGCAAAGCGCAGCGGCGCTGGCAAAAACGCTCAGCGGTGAGCCAACCCACGTGTCGCTGCCGATCATGCCAATTAATGTAAAAACGCCACGCTTCCCAATACAGCTAGCCGGGGAAACATGCGCCGATGATGTGACTTGGCAGACAGAAGAGATGTCCGATGGCTTGTTAGCGAAAGGTTATCGTAATGACAAACTCGTCGCCTATATCGCGGGCGGTTCGGCTCAAATGCAAGGTTTAACGCTACTGCGTCAACTATCAATGTAGAGGTGGATATATGTTTAAAATCCCAGCAAATTATCGTGTCACTCGCAGTACTCCGTTCTTTAATCGTCAAACCGTTCCGGCTGCGCTGTTGAGCCACCACAACACCAAAGCCGGTGTATATGGTCGTTTATCGGTCATGCAAGGTGCGGTGAAATACTACGGTTTCGCTAATGAGCAGGCACAAACGCCTGAAATTGAGCTCACCATTCATGCCGGCCAGTTTGGGGTTTCACCGCCACAGTACTGGCATAAAGTAGAATTGCTTACCGAAGATACCTACTTCAATCTCGACTTCTTCGCTCAGGAAGAGATTCAGGCGGAGAAAGGTGATTTGAGCAAGGTGGTTGATTGCTGATCCTTCCCCCCTTTGCTGCATGGCAGAGGGGGACTGTCTGGCGACAGCAATTAGTACTTTGCCTTCGTTTCACTATTAATTTGCTGTACCTCACAAATATTTATCAATAGTCCCGATAACCCACTTTTTTACCTCGTTCTCTGACGTTACCTCGTTGACATAAAAATAAACCGAGAGTAGTCTCGCTTCTTGTGGTACCGCTCCCATGAGAAAAAGTAAAATGCAGAAAATTAATAAATTGCTCAATGATATTTATGGCGATGATTTAGATGATTCAGTTTTTGATGCTTTCCTATTAAAAGTAGAGCAGGGAAAGAAATACATCAAAAAACACCGAAAGCTGGGATGGGATGAAAGTGATGTGGTGTTAATCACCTATGCCGATCAGTTTCACCAATGCAATGAAAATAATTTAACGACGCTGAGAGAGTTTTATCAGCGCTGGTTGGGTGACGTTTTTTCTCATATTCATCTGCTTCCTTTTTATCCTTGGTCATCAGATGATGGTTTCTCGGTGGTAGATTACCATCAGGTCGCTCCTTCTTCGGGAAGTTGGCAGGATATTTCACAGCTCAATAAAATAACAAAATTAATGTTTGATTTTGTTTGTAATCATATCTCTGCACAAAGTGAATGGTTCCAAGGCTATTTGAGTGGAAATAAAAAATATCAGGATTTCTTTATCTCCGTCGACCCGAAAACAGATTTATCAGCGGTAACCCGTCCACGGGCTTTGCCGCTGCTTACGCCCTTTACGCTAGCTGAGGGGGCGCAGCAATATATTTGGACTACCTTCAGCGCTGACCAGATAGACCTCAACTTTGCGAATCCACAGGTACTGTTAGCGATGGTGGATGTGCTGATCCATTATCTGCAACAGGGCGCAGATTATGTACGTCTGGATGCCGTAGGCTATATGTGGAAAACCATTGGCACCAGTTGTATTCATCTTGAGAAAACGCATCTTCTGGTCAAACTGTTTCGCGCATTGGTCGATGAAATAGCGCCAGGAACGGTGCTCATTACCGAGACGAACGTACCACATAACGATAATGTTGCGTATCTGGGTAATGGTCATGATGAAGCTCAGATGGTTTATCAGTTCCCGCTACCGCCGCTGGTGCTGCATGCCATTCATAGTGGTTCAGCGCAGGTGCTTAGCCGCTGGGCAAACACGCTTTCAGAGAGTGATAACCCAGATACTACCTGGTTTAATTTCCTTGCTTCACACGATGGAATTGGCCTGAATCCGCTTCGGGGTATTTTGCCGGAAGAGGAGATATTGCAACTGGTCGATCACTTGGAGCAAGAAGGCGCGCTGGTGAGTTGGAAATATAATCCAGATGGTACACGCAGTCCTTATGAAATTAACGTGACCTACATGGATGCACTCAGCCAGCGCAATAGCAACGATGAGCAAAGGTTGGCGCGATTTATTCTTGCCCATGCCATTATTCTCACGTTTCCGGGGGTGCCGGCCATCTATGTACAAAGTATTCTCGGCTCGCGAAATAACTACTCTGGTGTTGAATCATTAGGATATAACCGTGCGATCAATCGTCAGAAATATGCGCTTGAAGAAATAGAAACGCAGTTAGGTGATGAGCATCATTTGCGGCATAACACCTTCAATAAATTAATTCATTTGATTGGCGTTCGCAAAAGAGAAGTTTCATTCCATCCGGCGAGTTCGTTTGCCGTGAATTGCGCTAGCGACAGTATTTTAGTTATTCAGCGTTCATCTCAGTGTGGCAATAATCTATTGGCACTCTTTAATTTAAAAGATAATGAGTGTGAGTTCTTTCTACCGAATAATAACTTTCATGAGTTAATAGCCAATCAGAAAATAATCGGAAACCAAACGTACCACATGCAGCCTTATCAGGTGTTATGGCTTAGCTACTAATATAAGGGAACAAACATGAAAACTTTAAAACCAGTGCTGATATCAGCACTGATAGCCGCTGCTTTGCTCTCGGGTTGTAAAAAGGATGATACGGAACAGGTCACCATTGAATTTATGCACTCTTCTGTGGAGCAGGAACGTCAGGCAGTCATTAGCCAGCTTATTGCGCGTTTTAATAAAGAGAATCCGCAGATCACGGTGAAACAGGTTCCGGTGGAAGAGGATGCCTATAACACGAAAGTGATTACCCTTGCGCGATCCGGTGCGCTGCCGGAGGTCATTGAGGTGAGTCACGATTACGCCAAAGTGATGGATAAAGAACAACTGATCGATCGTGACGCGATAAAAACCGTAGTCGGGCAGGTGGGTGAGAATAACTTTTATGACGGAGTGCTGCGCATTGTACGTACTGAAGATGGCAGCGCGTATACCGGTGTTCCCATTAGCGCTTGGCTTGGCGGTGTTTGGTACCGCAAATCGGCGCTTAAAGAAGCGGGTATAGGTGAACCTAAAAATTGGACCGAGTTATTAAACGCGGCACGCATTATGACGCATGCTGACGATAAAAAATATGGTATTGCGCTCCCAACGGCAGAAAGCGTGATGACCGAACAAACCTTCTCGCAGTTTGCGCTATCCAACGGCGCCAATGTGTTTAACGCGGCAGGTGAGGTCACTGTTAACTCACCGGAAATGTTGGCTTCGCTTAACTACTACCGCGATCTAGCGCAATACACCATGCCTAGCTCTAACGACGTGATGGAAATTAAAGATGCCTTTATGAATGGCACCACGCAGATGGCGTTCTATTCCACCTATATTCTGCCCGCTTTCTATAAAGAGGGAACGCCGCAAGATCTCGGTTTTGTGGTGCCCACGGAAAAATCAGCCGCGGTGTACGGCATGTTGACCTCTCTGACCATTACCGCAGGGCAGAGCGAGGCTGAAACCAAAGCGGCAGAAAAATTTATTGCCTTTATGGAACAACCGCAAAACTCGGCTGACTGGGTTTTGATGTCGCCGGGTGCGGCATTGCCCACAACGAGACAGGTGGTTGAAACCGCCAGCTATAAAGAGAACCCAGTGATTCAGGCTTTTGGTTCATTACCGAGTGAACTCATCGCCCAGTACCCCAACGTGCAGGTTTTCGGTTCGGTAGGCGAAAAAAACTTCACCCGCATGGGAGACATCACGGGTTCAGCCATTTTGAGTGAAATGGTCAATAAGACCACCGTTGGAAAGCAGCCAACGGACTCTGCATTGGACAACAGCCAGCAGCGCATCGTCGAGCTGATGAAACAGCGTTGAACCACAGGATAATTGATTATGAAAACGTGGTTTTCAGGCCGTTCAGACATGCCGTTCGCCATGATGTTACTCGCTCCCAGCCTGTTGTTGCTGGGAGGGCTGGTGGCTTGGCCGATGTTGTCCAATATTGAAATAAGCTTCCTGCGTTTACCGCTCAACCCGAATATCAGTTCGCGGTTTATCGGGTTGGAAAATTACATCGGCATCCTGAGCGATAGCGAGTTCTGGCATTCGCTGTGGACAACTTTCTGGTATACCGCGCTGGTGGTTTTAGGCAGTACTGGATTAGGCCTCGGCGTGGCGCTGTTTTTCAACCGTGAATTTCGTCTGCGGAAAACGGCGCGTTCATTGGTGATCCTCTCCTACGTTACGCCATCCATTTCTCTGGTGTTTGCGTGGAAGTACATGTTCAACAGTGGTTACGGCATCGTCAACTACCTCGGTGTTGATGTCTTGCATATGTTTAGCGACGCACCGCTGTGGTTTGACAACCCGAGCAGCAGTTTTTTCCTCGTGGTGCTGTTCGCCATTTGGCGCTACTTCCCCTATGCCTTTATCTCGTTTCTGGCAATTTTGCAGACCATCGACAAATCGCTGTATGAGGCGGCAGAAATGGACGGCGCTAATGCCTGGCAGCGATTTCGGATTGTCACGCTACCCGCGATTACGCCGGTGCTCGCGACTGTGCTCACGTTACGTACGATCTGGATGTTTTACATGTTTGCCGACGTGTGGTTGTTGACCACCAAAGTCAACATCTTAGGCGTCTATCTCTATAAAACAGCCTTTGCCTTTAATGACTTAGGTAAAGCGGCAGCGATTTCAGTGGTGTTGTTTGTCATCATTTTCGCCGTCATCCTGCTCACCAGAAAACGGGTCAATCTCAAATGACTGCTAATAACCGCAAACGGCTAGGACGCGTGGGTTTTTATCTAGGGCTCGCGTTGTTTCTGCTGGTGACCTTATTTCCCTTCTTTGTGATGCTGATGACGTCGTTCAAAAGCCCAAAAGAAGCCATTTCGCTGCATCCGACGATTTTTCCGCAGACGTGGACGCTACAGCATTACATCGACATTTTTAATCCAACCATCTTTCCATTTTTGACCTATTTCAAAAACAGTTTGGTGGTATCGCTGATCTCGTCGGCAATCGCAGTGCTGATCGGCATCTTGGGCGCTTACGCGTTGTCGAAGCTGCGTTTTAAAGGGCGAATGACCATCAACGCCAGTTTCTACGCGGTGTACATGTTTTCTGGGATCCTGCTGGTGGTGCCGCTGTTTAAAATCATTACCGCATTGGGCATCTATGACACTGAATTGGCGCTGATTATCACCATGGTAACGCAAACCTTACCTACGGCGGTCTTCATGCTGAAAAGTTACTTCGACACTATTCCGGATGAAATCGAAGAAGCCGCGATGATGGATGGCCTGAACCGTTTACAAATTATCTTCTATATCACCGTACCGCTGGCGATTTCTGGCTTAGTGTCGGTGTTTGTCTACTGCTTTATGGTGGCGTGGAACGACTACCTATTTGCCTCAATATTCCTCTCCAGTTCAGCAAACTTCACGCTGCCCGTCGGGCTGAGCACGTTGTTTAGCACACCGGATTACATCTGGGGAAGGATGATGGCTGCGTCTTTAGTCACGGCATTGCCGGTGGTTGTGATGTACGCACTATCAGAGCGTTTTATCAAAAGTGGTTTAACGGCGGGTGGCGTTAAGGGCTGAAGCCGTTCTCAATCTGGAGCAAAGAAATGAAAAAATTAGTTGCAAGTGCACCGCGCGTGGCGGCGTTAGTCGAATATCAAGACCGCCCCGTAGCGGCAAACGAAGTAAAAATTCAGGTGGCGTTTGGCGCACCAAAACATGGCACCGAAGTCGTTGATTTTCGCGCTGCCAGCCCATTCATCGATGAAGAATTCAATGGTGAATGGAACCTGTTTGTTCCACGCCGAGAGGATGCTGCGCGCGGCATTGAATTCGGTAAATTTCAGCTCGGCAATATGGTCGTTGGCGAGGTGATAGAGCTGGGAAGCAAGGTGACTGAATATCAGCTCGGCGATCGGGTGTGTACTTATGGCCCCCTGCAAGAAACGGTGATTTGTAACGGGGTGAATAATTACAAATTGCGCAAAATGCCAGCCGGAGCCAGTTGGAAAAATGCTGTTTGCTACGATCCGGCGCAGTTTGCTATGAGCGGCGTGCGCGATGGCAACGTGCGCGTCGGTGATTTTGTCGTGATCGTAGGGCTCGGTGCTATTGGTCAAATTGCCGTTCAGTTGGCGAAAAAGGCGGGAGCGGCGATGGTGATTGGAGTCGATCCGATAGCTCATCGTGGTGAGATCGCCAAGCGCCACGGTGCAGATGTTTGGTTGAATCCCATTGGGACAGACATCGGTTTAGAGATAAAAAAACTCACTGGTAAATTAGGCGCTGACGTCATCATTGAAACCAGCGGCCATGACACGGCGCTTCAGGCTGCGCTGCGCGGGATTGCCTATGGCGGCACTATCTCTTACGTGGCATTTGCCAAACCCTTCCATGATTTCAATCTTGGGCGAGAAGCGCATTTTAATAATGCAAAAATCGTCTTCTCACGCGGCAGCAGTGAACCCAATCCAGATTATCCACGCTGGGATCGCAAGCGCATCGAAGAAACCTGCTGGTCGCTCTTAATGAACGGCTATCTCAACTGCGAAGACCTCATCGACCCTGTTGTGACTTTCCACAATAGCGCTGAAAGCTACATGAAATACGTCGATCAGCACCCTGATCTGAGCATCAAAATGGGCGTTACCTTTTAATCTTTTATCGTCTTAAGGAATGAAAAAATGAAAATTGGCACGCAAAATCAGGCGTTTTTCCCGTCAGATATTTTAGAAAAATTTAAATACGTCAAGTCGATGGGATTCGACAGCTTTGAAATTGACGGCAAATTGCTGGTGGAAAACTTACCCGCGGTAAAAGCGGCAATAGCCGAAACGGGCTTGCCGGTGAGCACCGCCTGTGGCGGCTATGATGGCTGGATTGGTGATTTTATCGAAGAGCGCCGTTTGAATGGGCTACAGCAAATTACCCGAATTCTTGAGGCGCTGGCAGAAGTGGGAGGTAAAGGTATTGTGGTACCTGCGGCGTGGGGGATGTTTACCTACCGCCTGCCGCCGATGGTTTCCCCGCGTAGCCAGGCTGGCGATCGCCTCGCGGTGAGCGATTCTCTCCGTTATCTCGATGATGTCGCCGCACGTACCGGAACCACGGTTTTCCTCGAGCCTCTCAATCGTTATCAGGATCACATGATCAACACGTTGGCGGATGCGCGTGCCTACATCGAAGACAATCAGCTAAAACACACTCAGATTATCGGTGATTTCTACCACATGAGTATTGAGGAAGATGACATTAGTCTGGCGTTCCACCAAAACCGCGATCTTCTGGGGCATGTGCATATTGCCGAAAACCACCGCTATCAGCCGGGCAGCGGAAGTATCGATTTTAAAAAGCACTTTGATCAGCTACGTGCTGATGGCTATGACGGCTATATCGTCTATGAGGGGCGTATTCGCGCTGAAGATCCCGCGAAAGCCTATCAGCAATCTTTGCACTATTTACGCAGTTGCTAAATCTACGCACAGCTAAGAGGCGAGAGCGAAATGAGTCGAAAACTCAGGGTGGCGATTATCGGTGGGGGCCAAGTTGCTGAAACCGTACATGCGTCGTATTACCTGACAAGAAACGATTTGGAACTGGTGGCTGTCGTTGACAGCCAAGCCGAACGTGCAGCCGAATTTGCGGCGCGTTTAGGTATTCCGCAGGCTTTTAATGATGCAAAAGACATGTATCGCCAGTGCCAACCCGATATCGTGAGTGTTTGCACACCAAACCGTTTCCATCATCAACACGTTATGCAGGCGTTGGAGCACGGCTGCCATGTGATGTGTGAAAAACCGCCGGCAATGACGCCAGAACAGGCCGCTGAGATGCGCGACGCCGCGCGCCAGTCTGGAACGGTGTTGGCTTATGATTTTCACCATCGCTTTGCCACGGATACCCAACTGCTGCGTCAACAGGTGGCTGCGGGAACGTTGGGGGATGTGTACGTCACCACGGCCAAAGCGCTACGTCGCTGCGGCGTTCCTGGCTGGGGCGTGTTTACCAATAAAGAATTACAGGGCGGTGGTCCGCTGATTGACATCGGTATCCATATGCTGGATGCAGCGATGTATGTACTTGATTTTCCAACGGTGCGCAGGGTTCATGCTCATTCGTTTCAACGGCTGGGAAATCGCAAACACAGCGGTCAGTTTGGTGAGTGGGATCCTAAGACGTTCAGCGTAGAAGACGCACTGTTTGCGACCATCGAATTTCACAACGGCGGTATTCTGCGCCTAGAAACCTCTTTTGCGCTCAACATTGCTCCGCAGTCTGTGATGAACGCTGAGTTTTGTGGTGAAAATGCCGGCGCTACGCTCTTTCCCGCCCACATCTATCAAGATAACGGTGGCGAACTGGTGACGTTGTTGCAGCGTGATGTCGCGGATGACCGCCGCCATGTCAAAAGTATGCAAGCCTTTGTTGAGCGAGTATTAGGTGCGCCCGTCGAGATTGCCGATGCGGAGCAGGGCTATCGTATCCAGCAACTGGTCGCCGCTATCTATCGTGCAGCAGAACTGGGAACGGGTATCGACTTATGAGCAGCCTAACCGTGTTAAAAGAGCCGATATTTAGCCCGCATACGCTCAAGAAATATGCCTCGCTGATGGCGGCGGGAAATGGATATCTTGGGCTTCGAGCCTGTCATGAAGAAGACTATACCGAGCAGACGCGCGGCATGTATCTCGCGGGTTTTTACCATCGCGCTTCACCCAATGAAGCCAGCGAGTTGGTGAATTTGCCTGATGTGCTGCAAATGCGTATCGAAATGGATGGTGAGATTTTTACTTTGCTGTCCGGTGAGATCCTTAGCTATCAGCGTGAACTCTGCTTCGCGACCGGTGAACTGCGTCGCAGTGTGCTGTGGTTGGCGCCAAACGGTAAGCGTTATCAGATTGACAGCCAGCGTTTTGTCTCTGCGCAACAGCTATGCCTGATTTGTTCGCGAATAAGCATCACGCCGCTAGACGATAGGGCGGTTATTACTGTCAGCACGGGTATCGATGCGACTCAGACCAACAGTGGCCGTCAACATTTGGATGAAACCAGTGTGCGGGTCTTTGAGCAACGCTACCTGCAGGGTAAATATCAAACTCAAAACGGCGCAGATGAAGTGGTTATCAGCAGTTTCTGCGAGGTTGCTGGTGATACTAACAGCAGTTTTTATGCCAAGAACCGCCGTCTAATGCAGCACTGCAATGCCCGCGTGGCGGCGGGAGACTCATTTGTACTGGTGAAAACCAGTTGGGTTACCCACTCTTTGGATAATGAGGATCATGGCTCAAATTTAGCCGAACATGCGCTAGAAAATCTTATGACGTGTGTGGCTCAGGGATACGATAAATTACTGGCTGAATCCACGCGGACGTGGAACAACTGGTGGCTGCGTGGACGAGTGGTGATTGATACTCATCATTACCGCGATCAACAGGCACTGGATTTCGCGCTCTATCATCTGTTTGCCATGACGCCAACCCACAGCGAACGCTGCAGTATTGCGGCCAAGGGACTCACGGGCGAAGGCTACAAAGGCCATGTTTTTTGGGATACCGAAGTTTTCCTGCTGCCATTTCATTTACTGACTCAGCCAAATATTGCTCGGCAGCTGATTAGCTACCGTTGGCACAATCTGGCGGGGGCTCGCCGCAAGGCACAGATCAAAGGATATTGTGGCGCTCTGTTTCCGTGGGAAAGTGCCCGAACCGGCGACGAGGAAACACCTAAATTTGCTGCTATTAATATTCGTACGGGGCTCCGGCAAAAAGTGGCTTCGGCATTGGCGGAACACCATTTGGTCGCGGATATTGCTTGGGCAGTAGATATTTATTTTCAGACTACGGGTGATGACGTCTTTATGCGTGAGCGCGGCGTTTGTCTTCTGATGGAAACGGCACGTTTCTGGATTAGCCGAGTCACTGAGACGAACGGAAGGTTAGAGCTGCACGATGTGATCGGCCCTGATGAATATACCGAGCATGTTAATAACAACGCCTATACCAACTATCTGGCATATCACAATGTGGCACGAGCGCTGAGTTATCACCGGCAGTTTAGCACCCAGCCTGATCGAAAGTTTATCGATGAGGCCAGTGATTTTCTCGCTCGGCTGTGGCTTCCCACCGATAATGACCAGCAGATTCTTGCTCAGGATGACAGCTTCCTCAGCAAGCCAAGCATCGATCTGACGGACTATAAGGCGAAGCAGGGAACGCAGGCAATTTTGTTGGATTACTCGCGTGCTGAAGTCAACGAGATGCAAATTCTAAAGCAGGCTGACGTGGTGATGCTGGCGTATATGTTGCCATGGCTGTTTACGCCAGAGCAGCTCAGGGCGAATCTCGACTATTACGAACCGCGCACCATTCACGACTCTTCACTCAGCAAGGCGATTCATGCTGTCGTAGCTGCACGCAGTGGCCGTTGTGAACAGGCGTACCAATTCTGGCAACAGGCTTGCCTTATCGATCTTGGGGATGAGCCGCACAGCTGTGATGATGGCATTCATGCAGCGGCAACCGGCGCGATTTGGCTCGGAGCCGTTCAGGGATTTGCAGGATTAACCATCGAGCAGGGGGAACTGCATTTTAACCCTTGTTTACCGCTCGAATGGCGCGCTATTTCATTTCCGCTTTACTGGCAAGGAGCCCATATTCAACTCACGCTAACCCAGCAGAAACTCACCATCAACAACCCCTCCGTTCAGCCTATTGTTCTGTGGCTAGGACAGACTCGGTTCAGCGTTCAACTAGGTGAGCAAATTTTAACGTTAGCTGAATTTATTTCGCCCATAACTGGGAGCGGTACCATAAAGGGGCTGGATGAATGAAACTTCAGGCGGTGATTTTTGATTTAGATGGTGTAGTAATGGATACGGCTCACTTGCACTTTCTGGCTTGGCGGCGTGTCGCCAAAGAGATTGGAATCACTCTCGATGAGCAGATTAATGAGCAATTGAAGGGCATCAGTCGCATGGAGTCATTAGCGCGGATTTTGCGCTCTGGAGGTGCGGAACAGCGCTTTGATGAGCCGCAGCGTGTGCAGTTGGCACAGCGCAAAAATGCACTCTACGTCGAATCTTTACGGCAGCTGAATATGAGTTCAGTTCTCCCAGGAATAAGGGAGTTATTGAACGAACTGCATGTCAATGGCGTTGGCGTTGGGCTGGCATCTGTGTCGTTGAATGCGCCACAAATACTACAGGCTTTGGGATTAGAGAGG